>Ga0180007_10001426_pt1 | contig 32816 bp, 29 predicted proteins | sample MM_PC_MetaG_FD_121122 | JGI IMG/M metagenome (GOLD analysis project Ga0180007, IMG submission 121122) | Groundwater microbial communities from the Aspo Hard Rock Laboratory (HRL) deep subsurface site, Sweden - MM_PC_MetaG | ecosystem: Environmental > Aquatic > Deep subsurface > Groundwater... | reverse complement strand
TGTAACTCATTCATTTTCAACTCCTTATTTTGGTTTCCGGACGAGTTGTCATGAATGAATGCTCTGTTCCGGCAATGAATCAAGTCCTTCTCCGAGCACAGGGGAAGAATCTTCGAAAGCATCTAACTCATTGCCCACACATGCGTTTTTTGCCTTTCGGCGCAGGATCGCCGTGGCCAGAATGGAAGCGGCTGACTGGAGCCTCGCCTCACCCGACAAGCGGCCGGGTTTGCCGTTTTCGCCAAGGTCATCCATCCCCGGCCCATCATTCATTTCCTGGACATCCAACATCGAACACCTCCGGTGGGACCGGGGGACTGGATGGTGTGGATGCCAGAAAACGGTGGCGGTCGGGATGCGCTTTCTATGGCACCCACAACCGCCTCAGCTCCGCCTCTGGTCGGTTATCTGGTTACATCCGGCTTGAACCGGACTTGCGTTCGTTACCTACCGGAGGGACGTGCAAGATGACGGAATCAGACGAGAAGTCCTGTTTTTTTGATTGACCTGATGTTCATCAGGTCGTATATTTTGTGGTCATAAATTGGGCTTAATCCGCTCAGTGGCTACGACACGGAGCAATCGCCATGGGAAAGAAAAAGGTATCGGAAATAACCGACCCACAAGCACACACGCTGAGGGTCATTTGCCAAATCATCGATGAAAAGGGGTTGCCGCCAACGGTGAAAGAATTGTCGGAAGTCCTTGGTATCAGCCACGCGAGCGCCCACGAGCAGATCGCTCAACTGGTACGGAAAGGCTATCTGAAGAAAGAAGCTCGTAAGGCCCGAAGCATCGTCGTCATCAGGAGGCCCGAATAACGATGCTGGGTCGCGAAAAATAAGGAGATCGACATGGGGCACGTCAGACTTGGAAGCCTTCCGAGGTCGAGGGCATGGAAAGAGGTGGTCGGCCTGATCACGGCCGGTGCCGACGTGTCCCAAATCGCAAACGCAACAATCCGGGCAGCCGATAAAGCATTCACCTTCGTGCTCAACGATGAGGGGTTCACCGAGGCGGTCTGGTTGATGACGCAACTCGCCATTGCCGCAAAAAAGGAGAACCTCGGCGAGCATCTCCAATCCCTCGGCGTCAACCTGCCGCAGGATACATCCCTTCCCGATCTTGCAGCCGCAGTCTCCGAGGCCCTGGATAACAAATTGGAGTCCAACGGTGGCCGATCCGACCTCGGTGAAATGTCTCAGCGTGCATTGGTCGGAGCCCTGGTAGAGCACATCTCACCAAAACTGCCGTCTCTCTTCGCCCCCGGGCCAGATGATGTTCGGGCCGCACTGGCAGCGCTCGGGAAAAAGCGGGAGTTCGGAGAGCTGTCGCGGACTTTCTTCGCCAAGCTGACCAACGAGAGCATGAACTACTTCCTCTCAAAAACGCTGGCTACCCATCTGGGCGAGGGCCAGCGCTTTGCCACCATGAATGAAATGGGACAATTCGAGAAGGCTCTGAACACGCACTGTAAAGAGGCGTCCCTGATCGTCGAGCAGTTTTCAGCAGATTGGTTTTCGAAGCACAGGTACGAAGAAGGTGGTGACATCTCCAGGGAGTCTTCCAATGGCTTCGCCTCTTACGCGCTGAAAAAGATGAAGGACGAGCTAAAAGAAGGAGCGCGAGCCGATGCAAGATAAACGATATATCATCTGTGGGAACGCACCGACCGATGGGATTGAAGAAAATCCTGACCGTGATCTGCGCCTGCGCCTTTGGGGCAAGGATGGGCCGGACAAGATCACCCTACGCATTGAAGACATCCACAAAAAGATGAGCAAGGACGTGCCTGATTCTTTCCAGGACCTGCTCGAAATCGCCACCTACGTTTACAGTGCCGATCAGGCCATCCCACGAGGGGCCGACGACGTCGATTCTTTTGGCCATGGCTGGCGCAGGGATCTGCACTTCATCATCCCGGTGCGGAAGCCAGATTTTTGGAACGGAGACGATATCCACCAGGCGCTGCGCTCCACGCTTGGTTTCTTGTCTGACGACAACTATCACTTCGAGTTCGTCAAACTGAAAGAGGCTCAGGCATTCCAGGGATATCTGAAATTTGATGATGACGGACGGCTCTTCGGCTATCCGGAACAGGTAGTGATGTTTTCAGGTGGGCTGGACTCGCTGGCGGGAGCCATCGATGAAGTTCTGAATGAAAAACACAAGGTCGTCCTTGTTACCCACAAGTCGACACCGAAGCTCAACACGCGCCACCGGCGACTGGAAAAGATGATTGCCGACAAGGCTGGGGAAAACGCCCCGCTACACATCGGCGTCCGGGTCAACAAGAACAAGGGGCTGAACTACGAGTACACCCAGCGCAGCCGATCCTTCCTCTATGTGTCTATCGGGGCGACCATCGCAAAAATGCTCAATCTGAAAAGCGTCCGTTTTTACGAAAACGGGGTCATCAGTTTGAATCTGCCGGTCTGCGCTCAGGTAGTCGGCGGCCGGGCAACACGCACCACCCACCCCAGGGTGATCCGAGGTTTTCAGGAAATCATCAGCCTGGTGGCTGGCGAACCGTTCACGATTGAGAATCCCTACATCTGGAAAACCAAGGCCGGTGTCATCGAGGTGATCACCAAGGCAGGATGCCAGGACATGATCGCGGCATCGACCACCTGCACCCATACCTGGGAGATGACCAATCACCATACGCATTGCGGAACGTGTTCGCAGTGTATCGACAGGCGTTTTGCCATGATTGCGGCAAAAGCCGATCAATATGACCCAGTGGAAGCCTATAAAGCCGACATCTTCACCCAAAGCCGAAGCAAGGACGAGGACAAGATCATGACAGCCGCGTACCTGGAGCGTGCCAATCAGGTACGCGAGCAGGACGACATCACCCAGTTTATCGCCCGATTCAGCGAGGTCAGTCGGGTCTTCCGCTACCTTAATGGGAACTCCGGAAGAGTGGCACAAAAGGTTTATGATCTTTACAGGCGCCACGCCAAGGAGGTCTGCGATGCAATGGACACCATGGTTGGCCGTAACATCACCGCCATTCGCCAACGAACCTTGCCGGGAGACTGCCTGCTCAGGACGGTCTATGAATCGGGATCGGTAATCTCCGTCCCCGCCATTCCGGTTGAGCAGAATCAGCCGGACAACTACTTCAGGAAGCGCGGGGGTGTCTGGGCTGCACGCTTTAACGGCAACGCCGAAGTGCTCGTGACGGGTGTTGATAAAGGGGCCGAGTACATCAATTTCCTCCTGGCAAGGCCGAACAAGGAAACCTCGGTCTATGAGATCGTCTGCGGGTTCGCCATCAATACCTGCAACACGTTTCTGAACTCTGATGAAACCGAAGACGGTTTTCAGGTCACCCAGGGGGTTCCGTTGGGCGATACCGGCTTCGTCGCCGACCGCAAGGCTATCGAGCAGTACCGGGAGGCGGCTCACGATCTTCTTCGAGAAATTGAAGACGCACGGGCAGAAAACAACGATGCCGAGATTCAGCGGCTTGAAGAAGAAATGGCAAAGGTGACCACAGCGATCAACGAGGCTGTTGGCTTGGGTGGCAAACTCCGGAAATCCAACGACAAGCGAAAGAACGTCCGTGACGCCTTCCGGAACGCCGTAAACCGGGCCATCAAGTATCTTGAGAAGTACGACAAGCCGCTGGCTGCCCACCTGAAGGAATCCATCAAGTGCGGCAACGAACCGGTCTACCGGACCGAAGAGGAGATCGTTTGGGAGGTCCGTCCGATAGTCAACGAATGACCCGGGACCACCCAGGAAGAAAAAACTAAAAAAAATTTCCGCTACGCCAAATGTAGCCATTGCGACGCCGGATGTAGCGCCTTCCCCAATGAAGGCGCGATCCGGCGTTTTTTATTGGTCAGCACAGGGTTGGCCACCGGGCGTGCCAGAACTTCCGAACAAGGAGACTGGCAGTGGCACAAGTCAACAAAGCACACCTCACCCCACCGAAGCGGCGACTCATCGAGTTGATGCAGGACATCAACTTCGGCCGCATCACCAACATTCCGATCCGCGACGGCGAACCGGAACTCACCCCTGACACGGTCATCGAGCGCGAGATCAAGCTGGGCGGACAGAGCGGTCCCCGGCCCGAGCGCGAGCAGGATGACTTCATCCTCAAGCAAGAGGTCGTGGCGCTGCTGGAGCACCTCGCGCAGATGGGCAGCGGAAAAGTCTGCCTGCTCGAGATCAAGCACGGTCTCCCGTTCCTGATGCGCATCGAGGAACGGGCAGCCTGAACACGTAACGACCTGAACCCTTAGACACTGGACAACAAGCTGGACGCATGGCGGAGGCTGTTGTGGGTGTCGCCGAGCCGAATACGGCAATTGGCGGCGTACCTGCGACCCCTTCGCCCACGCGACAGCTTTGTCCTGTGATCTGGCCCGTGCCGACACCCACGCGGACCTCCTCCTCGCTCCGAGGAGGCCCCGATGGTTTCACAAAATTCTTACGACGGCATCGACAAGTATGCCGCCGACCTCATTCGGCACAAAGCACGTCAACTCGTAGGCAAGGCCGGATTCACCGAGGACGACAGACCCGACCTCGAACAGGAACTGATGATCGATCTGCTGCAGCGGATGCGGCATTTCAATCCCGCCAAGGCCAAGAAGACCACCTTCATGGCCCGGATCGTCGAACGTCACATCTCCACCATCCTGGAGGCCCGGTTCGCCCAATGCCGGGACTGGCGGCTCTGCCAAACCTCACTCAACGAACCCCTCGACAACGGCGAAGGCGACACCACCGAGCGGATCGAGTTCCTGGACAGCGAAGGTTCTCTGGGAGGCGGCACCCGCGAGACAAGGGAGCGCCTCGCCCATGAGATCCGCATGGATCTCGGCCAGGCCATCGCCTCGCTGCCGGAAGAGCTCCGGGATCTGTGCGTGCGCCTGCACGACAGCACCATGGCCGAAGTCGCCCGGGAGATGGGCATTCCCAGAACTACCCTCTACGACCGGCTGAGCAAGCTCCGGGACGCGTTCCGCGAGGCCGGGCTCGAGGACTACCTGTGATCTCCGACGCATCAGCTCTGGCTCCGGTAAGTAAGCACCGTGCCGCATGGTGCGGCTATCCGGGGCCTCGGAAATCAGAACCTGAACAAAAGAGGAGTTCAACCATGACTCACGACACCTACAAGTACCGTTTTGACGAGTCGGTCCCGGCCCAGGAACTGGAAGACACTTTCATGCTGGCGATGCTGGCCGTTGAAAGCCTGCATGGCCGTTCCCGTGTGCGGATGGAGAGCCGGTTCAATCTGGACAAGGCCCGACGCACCTGCGTGATCGACGCCTCCACCGATGTCGGCAGCGACCTCGCCCGCATCTTCACCGGCTTCGCCACCAAGGAATACGGCGAACGCTCGGTCCTGATTGAACGATCCCAGCCGTCGGGTTGCGCCTGTGCCTCAAAGCATCGGGCAGCGCCCGCCGCCGCGACAGCGGGGGTGGCGGTATGAGCGAGCTGATGACCACCACCTATTCCATGTGGCGGCTGTTCCGCAACTGCCGCATGGCCTGCAAGTGGCGCTATATCGACGAGCTGGTGCCACTCGAGCGCGACCCCAATCTGGCCTTCGGCTCGGTCATTCACGACTGCCTGGAGTGCTGGCACGGCGAGCGGGATCTGGCCAAGGTCCTCGACCACATCGACCGGACCTATCCGAACAGGGCGCAGGACGACCATCAACAGGCCGACTGGCATCTCGCCCGGGCCATGATGAGCGCCTATGCGAAACACTACCCGGCCGAAGAGTTCGAGGTCGTCGCGCTCGAGAAGACCTTCGAAGGTCCCATCGTCAACCCGGCGACCGGGGCGACCTCGCGCAGTTTCATTCTCGCCGGGAAGGTGGACGGCATCGTCCGTCAGGATGGCCAGTATTTTCTGCTGGAACACAAAACCGCCGCGCAGATCGACGCCAGCTATCTGGAGCGGCTGTGGACTGATTTCCAGATCATCCTCTACGCCTGGTACCTGGAGCAGACCCTCGGCATCACGGTCAGCGGCATCATCTATAACGTCCTGGTTAAAGCCCGGCTGCGCCAGGGCAAGGGTGAAACCGAAGCTGAATACGAAGCCCGCCGAGACGAACTGATCGCCAAGTCGAAAACCGGCAAAAGCAGCGCCAAGCGCAAGCTGCCGGAGGACGACGACACCTTCCAGCAGCGGCTTCAGGAGAAGTACCTCGAGCCGGGCATGTTCCATCGCGAGGTGCTCTACATCTCCCGCGACCAGTTCGAGGAACTGCGGGCGGAGCTGTGGGAACTCTCCAAGGCCATGCTCGACGCCCGTCGGCGCGACACCTTCTACCGCAACACCAGCTACTGCTTCCAGTACGGAAGGCCCTGCGCCTACTTCCAGCTCTGCCGCTCGGGCGGCAACCCCAACGTCATCGAAAACCATTTCCAACGGATCGCCCCGCACGAAGAGCTGCGGGACGGAGCCGGTGAAGACGCCGCTCCGGTGTTTTGAAATCCCAACCATAAGGAGACGAAGCCATGCTTCCCAAGACCAAAAGCAAACCCAAACACACGCTCTCGGACCTCACCGCTCTGGTGTACGGCCCGAGCAAGATCGGCAAGAGCACCTGGTGCTCCAAGGCCGATGACGCACTGTTCCTGGCGACCGAGCCGGGCCTGAACGCCCTAGAGGTTTTCCAGACCCCGATCACCTGCTGGGACGACCTTCTGCAGGCCTGCGCGGAGATCGCCGAGGGCAAGCACGAGTTCAAGACCATCGTCGTCGACACGGTGGATAACGCATACAAGATGTGCTCGGACTACGTCTGTAAGAAATTCAAGATCGAGCACGAATCAGACCTTGGCTATGGCAAGGGCTACGCACTGATCAACAACGAGTTCCAGCGCGTCATCAACAAGCTCGCCTTCCTGCCCTATGGGCTGATCCTGATCTCCCACTCTCAGGAACGGGACATCGAGACCCGGACCGGCAAACACACCCGCATCGTGCCGACGCTGCCGGAAAAGGCGCGGAAGCTGGTCACCGGCCTGGTGGACCTGATCCTGTTCTGCGATCTGGACATGAAAACCGGCGAGGACGGCAAGCCGGTCTGGCAGCGTGTGATGCGCACCAAGCCCAGTCCCAACTACGACGCCGGTGACCGCACCGGCCGACTCCCCGAAGTCATCCCCCTCGATTTTTCGAGCTTCATGAAAGCGTTCAACAACACGGCAACCGGAGCTGCGGCGAGTGCCGCCCGGCCGAAGCCGGAGCCGACCGCGAGTGCGGCGGCGAAACCTCAACAGTAAGGAGATCCGACCATGGAACACTACGAAAACCAATCCAACAGCAACCTCGACCTGGCGCAGTTCGATGACGCCTTCGAAACTGCTGAAGTCGAGGAACGTGAGTTCGAGGCCGTTCCCGACGGCAAGTACCAGGTCAATGTCGACCGGGTCGAACTGACCCGCGCCCAGACCTCGGGCAACCCCATGCTCAAATGGACGCTGCGCATTCTCGCACCGAACCACAAGGGACGCTTGCTGTGGCGCAATAACGTCATGGCCAGCAATGAAAACATCAAGTGGCTCAAGCAGGACCTTTTCACCTGCGGGCTGCAGCTTCAACGGCTCTCCGATCTTCCCGGCCAACTCGAACAGCTTCTCAACGTCAAACTGGAGGTGACCAAGCGCACTCGCGGTGAAAACGAAAACATCTACCTCAACCGTCGCATTGTTCTTGCCGACGATGTCGGGGCTCCCGGCGCGGCAATGGACGACATGATTCCGTTCTGATGATGGACCGGATCACCGTTGTCATCGATACCCGCGAACAGGAGCCCTACAGCTTCGATGCCGACAAGGTTTCGGCGGTCCGTAAGGCGCTGCCAGCCGGTGACTACTCACTGGTCGGCCTTGAAGACCGGGTGGCGGTGGAGCGCAAATCCATGACGGATTTCGTTTCCACCGTCATCCGGGGGCGCAAGCGGTTCCACCGCGAGCTGCAAAAGCTCTCCGCCTTCGAGGCTGCCTGTGTGGTTGTCGAGTGCAATTTCCGCGATCTGGTCGATGGCCGATACCGCAGCGATGCCCACCCGCATGCGCTGATCGGAACGGTCGCCTCCATCGTCGTCGACTTCGGTGTTCCCGTCTACTTCTGCTCGGATCGGCAGGCCGCCTGCCGTTTTGTCGAGGAGTTTTTGACACGTTTTCACCGGAGGATCGCGAAATGCCAAAAAGAAATGAGAGTACCCCGGCGCGACTCCGGGGAAGAATAGAGCGCGTCTACTATGCCGGACCGAAGTTTTCCGCTGGCCGTCTACTCACCCCAACCGGGGAAGAGGTTCAGTTCGCGGGCAACCTGTTCGCCCGAGAGAATCAGCCTGTGGTTCTGCTCGGGACGTGGTCCACCCATCCCAAGTACGGCCGCCAGTTCAAGGTTGATGGTATGGAGCACGACCTTGAGCTCGATCCGGAGGGTTTGGTCCACTATCTGGCCAACCATCCGGAGATCAAAGGCATTGGTCCGGCCAAGGCCAGGTTGATCGTTGAGACGTTCGGCGATGCATTTGAAGAGACCCTCCTGAAGGACCCTGAGCGCATCACGCTCGCAGCCCGCCTGCCCAAGGATTCTGCGCAGCGTCTTCGTGACGAATGGCTGAAAAACCGCAGCGTCAACACCGTCATGGCCTGGCTATCGGCCTTTGGCTTGACCCACCATCAGGTCACCACCCTCGTTGAAAAGCTCGGCGGCAACTGCCTCGATGTCCTGAAGGAAGACCCTTACATCCTCATTCGGGAGATCCGGGGATTCGGCTTCAAGAAGGTCGACAAGATCGCCCGTAAGCTGGGCACCCCCAAGGACCACACTCCCCGTATCCGGGCCGGGTTGAATTTCTGTGTTCGGGAAGCCCTGGACAATGGCCACTGCTGGAACGAATACGAGGATCTGGTCGACCAGGCCAATCTGCTGCTGGTTATGGATGCCCTGGACAGCCGGGTCCGTGTCGAGAGCGCCCTTGATGCACTTATCGACGAACACGCGCTTGCCTGTGATTCGCACGGCGGGCGCTTCGTCGTCGCTCTGCCGGAGATCGTCCGCATGGAGCGGGAGCTGGCTTCGCTGTTCGGCCAGGCCGAAACGCCCAACCCTCATTTCCATTCCGTCAAGAAACTCGACGCCCTGATTCGACGCTGCGCGGCAACGCTGAACGAGAAGCAGCTCGACGCAGTCCGCTCGGCCCTCAAGCACAGCATCAGTCTGATCTCGGGGGGAGCCGGTTCGGGCAAGAGCTACACCATTTCGGTCATCAACACCATCTGCGAGGAGAGCGATCTGGAGGTCGTGCTCGCCGCGCCGACCGGTAAGGCGGCCAAGCGCCTGGAGGAAGTCAGTGGTCGCAGTGGCACCACCATCCACCGCCTGCTCGGTTATGACGGCAAGGGCTTCTCGCGCAACAGGGGCAATCCCATCGATGCCGACGTCCTGGTGGTCGACGAGTTCTCGATGGTCGACGTGTCGCTGGCCTGGCACCTCTTCGAGGCAGTGGATCTTACGCACACCATGGTTCTGCTGGTAGGTGACCACAATCAGCTCCCGCCGGTGGGACCCGGGAACATCCTTCGCGATCTGATCCAGACACGCGCCATTCCCACAGTCATTCTCGACAAGGTCGTGCGCCAAGCTGGCGTGTTGAAGGAAAACTGTACAGCCATCCTCAAAGGCGAGGTGCGAAAAACCAGCGAGATTTCCGTATCCGGACGCCGGGACTGGTATCTGGTGGACCAGTTCACCGATCCGATGGCGGCACGCTCTTTCCTGCTGGAGCTGTTCCAGCAGCGACTTGACGCCCTGGGTTTCGACATCATCAAGGACGTGCAGGTACTGACGCCCACCCACAAGGGACCGCTCGGCACCAAGGAGCTCAACGAGGAACTGCAGCGACTCATCCAACGAAAGCTCTGGAATACCGAAGTGCCGCCCATCGCCACGGGCCGCCGCGCTCCGTTTCTCAAGCACGACAAGGTCATCCAGACCCGGAACAACTACGACCTGAACGTGATGAACGGAGCCATCGGCTATGTGATCGATGTTCTTGCAAACGGCACCCTGGTCATCGACTTCGACGGCCTGCCGGTGGAGATCGAAAAAGGTTCTTCCGACCTACAGGACCTGCAGCTCGCATATGTGCTCACGATCCACAAAACCCAGGGGTCCGAGTTTCCCTGCGCCGTGGTCGTGATCCACAAGGCCCATTCCTTCATGCACCATCGCAATCTGCTCTATACCGGGGTGACTCGCGCCCGCCGCACAACCATTGTTCTGGGTGACCACTGGGGTATTCAGAACTGCGCAAAACGCTGCCAGGTTGACGACCGCAGAACCTTCCTGCCCCTGTTCCTGGATGCCGCTCAACATGCGGGGGCCGAATGAGCATGAGCGGAACGGATAACGTCAGGGAATATTATCGACTCATCACCGAGATGGACATTGGTGATGTGGCTCGCGAGCTCCTACCTGGACGGATTACCCAGGAGTCAGGGCAGCGCCTGATGTGCGATTGCCCCAACCATCAAAGCCAGTCGCGTCTCTCGCTGCACGTGATGCTGGACAAGCAAGGCTGGTACTGCTTCGGCTGCGGCGTGGGCGGTGACGTGCTTCAGCTTGTGGAGTTCATTCAGTCGGGTACGGTGACCGCCGGAGAATCGGGACCGATGCCGGACAGCCACCGCCAGGCCCGGGATTACCTCGCCAAGAAGGCTGGCTTGCCGCCACTGTCGCGTTACGGTCTCAGCCAGGAACGTCTGGCCCAAACGGAGGCTGACCGCGCCTTCGAGTTGCGAGTCAAGGATGCGCTTACCGGCCTGGCCAGGATCTATCACGCCCGGCTCAAGGAGTCTCCGGAGGTTCTCGATTGGCTGAAGTCCAAGTACGCCCTGAACGACGAGACCATCGACGATCTCCTGATCGGCTACGCGGATAACGAATCCGGCGTGGTCGCCCAATTGACGGGTGGCACGGACGGTTTCTCGAAGCGGGAGCTCACCGCCACCGGTGCGTTTCGCCCGACCAGCCAGGACGGCCTGACACCGTTCTTCGAGCGCCGGATCGTCTTTCCGTACTGGAGCCGAGGGCGCGTCGTGTTCATGATCGGCCGCAAGACCCCGTGGACCCCGGACGCCAACTGGGAGCAAGGGAAATACAAGAAACTGCCAGTTCACGACGAACACCAGCGGCCTTACGTCGCCGACTTCATTAACAACGCACTGCTGTTCAACGAAGACTGTCTGCTGGCCAGGCCGGGCAAGGTCATCATCACTGAGGGAGTGACCGATTGTCTGGCGCTGATGCAACTGGGATTGCCAACTGTTTCCCCGGTCACCGTCCGTATCCGGGCTGCCGATTGGGAACGATTGATCCCGAAGCTGCGAGGTGTGGAGACCGTCTACATCTGCCAGGACAACGAACTCTCCCAGGCCGGTCTCAAAGGAGCGCTGCAAACCGCTCGCACTCTGGCCGAACATAAGATCGACACCCGGCTGGTGACGCTGCCCTTGTCGGAGGTGCAAATCACAGCCCGGCAGGAGCTGAGCGAACGGTTCGGCCTGACGATGAGCGTGGGGCCGAAAGAGCTGGCCAAACACCTGGCAGGCCGCACAGCCGATGAAATTCAGGCGGCCGAGGCGCTTCTCGCCACCGCCAAGATCGACGTCAACGATTACATCGCCGCCGGACACACCCGGGAGAATTTCGAGCGCCTTCTTGTGGAAGCCAGCACGCCCATCGAGTTTGGCGTGCGCTCACTACCAACAGACATCCCGGAGGAGGATCGCAATCGCCTGCTCGAGCCGATACTGGGAGAGATTTCCGAACAGTCGCCTTTGGAACAAAGCCGTCTGCTGAAGTTAGTACAGGAACGCATCGGCGGTGGTGTCTCCATGGCCACGCTCAAAGAGCAGATTCGTTCCATCCAGAAAGACCGCAAGGACGAGTTTAAGAATGAGAAGAAAAAGGCCAAGCGGATGTCCGGCGCGATGCCCGGCTCTTGTCGTGCCCGGGTCGACGAGGTTTTGATCGATACCGAACTGGAGAACGGCGCACCCGACTACACCTTGGCGGCTGAGGCAGCCTACGACTGGTTCACCGCCAACGGGGCGCAGTTCTTTCACACCCTCCCGGGCGAGCCGTTCATGTATTTCGACAACGCAATTTACTGGATGGACTCGCCGGATCGAGGACGCAAGCGGCATTATGCGGCGATGCTCTACAAGCACACCGGCATGGTTCCGACCACGGGCGGCGGCAGGACCTTTTTCGAGGTTTTGCCCAGCCTGGCCATGATCCGTGGGCAAGTTCGCGACCACTTTTCCTGGTTGCACACCGACGTCGCCTCATACACCGTCTATTTCAACCTGAACAATCCGGAACACGAGATCGCCAGGATCACCCCGGACGAAATCCGGATCATGAAGAATGGCGGGAACGAAGACGGCATTATTCTTGACGGCTCCCGCAAGATGAAACCGCTTAAGTTTCTGCCGGACGCCGACCTCGAAGAAGCGGATAAACTCCTGGTTGATCTGCTGGTCGGCAACATGACCTGTCCGCAGGGGGATCGGTTTCTGATCCTCTCTTGGTTGTCTTGCTTTCTGCTAATCGACTTTGCTGGGACGCGTCCCATGACCCGTTTCGAAGGCTCGGCTGGATCGGGCAAGACCACCGCCAGCAAAATCACCTCAACACTGCTCTACGGCGAGCCTCAGCACAAGAAGGCCACCGACGCGGCAAACTACACCGACGGCTCACAGAACCCGCTCATCGTCCTCGACAACATCGAGGTCAAGCAGATGACCGAGGATCTGACCACTTTCATGCTGACCAGCATCACCGGCATCGCTAAGGAGAAACGCAAGAGCGGCACCGACAGCGAGACCATTACCGAGCGCACCAAGTGCCTGCTGAACACCACCGGCATCGAACCGCTGTGCGGGGAGCTTTCGGAGATTCAATCCCGGAGCTTTGTGATCAATTTTGATGTCGCCAACCAGGGCAATGATTGTTTCATTGAGTCCGAGGTAGTTGCAGGCATCCAGCAGCATCGCGATCTAATCATCTCGGCCATCATGAAACGGACCCGGGTGGTGCTGGCGATGATGCGGGATGGTATGAGACGACACGCCATGAAGCTTTTGCACGGGGCGCTGGGCAATCACGATAAGCGCCGCTGCAACGAATATCTCAGCCTGATGTACTTGATGATGCTGGCCGGATCGAGCCGCCAGGAGATGGAACAGGGGCTGGAGCATCTGGCACCGGCATTCGCACGGCAGATCGAGTCACTCAACCGAACCAGCTGGGATACGGCCCGGGAGTCGAACTATACGGCGACAGCGTTGTCAACTCTGTTCAACGCGTGGCGCACCGCCACCGAGACCAATGAACGTAATGTCTATGGAGAGAGTCGGACGGACACTGTTCAGGAATTCGTCCAGCGCTATCAGATCCGCTTTGAAGACGATGGAAGTTTGCGGGAGGTGCTTTCCCGGGACCTATTCGTGGCCCTCAAGCGAGTCGCTCGGGATTTCGGTCTGCGTTTCGAGATGGACTCATCCCGGCAATTCGCCCAGCGGCTGGTGAATGATCTGGAGACCATCAGGGGAGCGGGATTTGATATTCAAATAGGCCAAAAGCGATACGGAACCAAGCTCTACACCATCCAGGCTATTGATTAATCAGGCCTGTTATAGCCATTTCTTACAGCCTGCTCCATGGCCGCAAGTTCTTCATCGGTCAGGAAATCAAAGTGAGCCGATCTCTTTCTTGCTGAAAGGCTGCCGTTGTTCTGCAGGCACAACTGGATGAATAGGTCAATCAGGCGGTCAGGCATGTCAATGATGTCCTGTATCGCCTTCTTGGTATTATCATAGTTAGCCAGAAAGCTGAGTTCTTCCACGAGCTCTTCTTCAATTGTTTTGGTTACAAACTCGTACAAGGCTTCTGCCTGAGATGTCATATCCATATACTGATACCAGCATGCAGTATCATTCTCAACGGTCATTTGACCCACTTCATCCAGCCGATAATCAATGAGCCCCTGTAAAGGCCGTGAGAACGCTTCCAGCGATGCATCGTAATCCGCAGGATTCTTAAGCATGACTGCCGAAACCGGGAACATGAGTCCGCGTGGTACCATTTCCTGCAGCGAAAGGATGTTATGTATCAGGAATCGATGGATTCGTCCGTTTCCATCCTCAAACGGGTGCAGGAATACAAAACCGTAGGCAATCGCCGCTGCATGGATGACCGGAGAAACATTTCCCGCCTTCATCCGTTTATGGGAATCGATTAGACCCAACATCAGACTTGGCAGGTCATCAGGCTTTGGACAGATGAAATGTATAATCTCTTTCTGATAAGCGACCGTCTGTCCGACGTAATTCTGGCTCGACCGGTAGTCACTATCCTTGAAACGTGGATCAACGATGCGGTTCTGAAGCTCTATCAGCCTTTCCTTCTCGCAAAAATCCTCCTTTTCGGCAAGTTCCAAAGAGGCAATGAATTTTTCAGTCCGGGAAGCATTGGGCTTTATGTGTTCAATTTCAAAGGATGATTTCGTTTCTTTGTTATAGAGGTAGCTCAACGCCCGGCGAAGGAGTTCCGGTGGATATGCCGTGACAATATCCTCACACCTTTTACGCAGATCGGCTGAATCCAGTTTGGAAAGTTTCTCAGTTCGCCTGACGACCGGACAAAAGGTTTTGGGGCCAAGGAGGTTGTTGACAATGCGGTGGCGTGGGGATTTTTCTCCGTTTTGAACTGTGTAATATTCTTTTGCCTCCAGTACATCGACATAGTTACCGGAAGAGATGTTATCGACAGGCAGTTGCTTACCCGTCAGGAACTCATAGAAAAACCAAATCCTTCGAGCATACTTTCCTGTCGGCTTGGAATTGATATATTCGGCGAGGTCTTTCTGAGAAGTATGTTCGAAAATGCGCGCCAGCAAGCCCAGGTTGACTCCGTCATATTTCAGCGCAAACTCAAGGTGGTCACCGACTCTTTCTCCGGGCCAATACCTTGTCGGGTATATGTCTTCAATTGCACCATCCTGAACCTTCGATCTGAGAGTTCCCGATGACGACACAAATGAGGTATGCCAATGGGGCATGCCTGTCAGCCCGAGTTTATCAAGCAGATATGCATAGCCTGCAGGCCGAGATTCCAAAACATTTATTTCCATAGGGCATCCTCGTAAAATTATTATTACGCTGGCAATATAGTTAGAAATTAGCCTTTTGTCAATAAAACAATTATAAAGTGGCACCTGTCTGGTAAAATCATTAACCATGAAAGCGTCATGCTTAGAAATCGGCCTCTGGTTGGCAAAACAGTTATCCGGCTGGCGAAACAATTAGAAAGCAGCAGCTGTCTGGCAAAATCATTACGTGGACCATTTGTGTAGAAAGACCTTTCTACAATGTAGAATGTCCAAAGGGCACCTTTCTACAGCGCAACCTGCTGTTATTTAAGGGGTTACGCGGCAAGCGTAGAAAGGGTAGAAAGGTTTCAGAGATTACTCCCACCTTACTCTGATTTTTTTTCAATGACCTCAATGAAAGCTGCACATAAAAAAATCGGGCTATACAAGAGTAATATTCCTATATCTTTCTACTCTTTCTACAAATATTTATATTACTAACTGATATTGCATTTATTTTAAGATGTAGAAAGGGGGTGTAGAAAGGTCGCCAAGCGTAGAAACCCCTTTCTACGCTTTCGGCTATCCGACACCCATGGCCCAACTCCGGTAAGTAACGGGAAACGATGACTACCCCGTTTCCGGAGAATTGCCATGAGCCTGCTGACCACCATGATCCGTCATCTTGGGACGGATTCCGCCAAATCCGCAAATCGAACAAGTCCCGAAGTCCTTTCGTTACCAGCATCCTGTCATGTGGTCTTCGTCGCCACAGACCTTGAAATCAAAGAATACGCCTGGGTCCGGACCAACGAGACCGATATCGAGCGCGGCGGCAAAGTGTTTCGCCGTTTGTCGCCTGAATACTTCGCCTGGCTACGTTCCCGCATGGTCACGGCCCAAGTCGCGCACAAGGCCGGAAAGCTCCCCAATGAGGCATGGAATACGCTGCGGCAACGATTCAACGCCCTGCAGGAGTTGGCCATCCGGGAGTTCGGCAAGGAAAGCCTCCAGGAAATCCTGCGGTCCTTTTCTCCGAAGAACTACCGACCACCCGCGCTTCGTCCCGAGTTAAGGGAGAAACCCGTCGAAGTTCCCAGAAAAGACTGGATTTATCCCGGGAACCAAGCTTGGAAATGTAAGAAGCCGGTGACTTCCCAGGCTGTCGCCAAGGTCGACGCCATCCGTAAGGAGGCCTTGGCCAAGGGCTGGTCCGAGGCACGCCTTTATCAGAACCAGGGGCGATTCCGGTTCCCCTGCGGCGAGGACTACGGGCTGGTCTGCTTCGTCGATGGCGACCAGGAGATTGGCGAGGTCACCGAGCGTTTTATCGAGATTGTCCACGGGCCGAAGTCCGGACGCCCCAGCACGCTGAGGTTTTTCAACCCGGACGTGCCCCAGCCGTGGATGAAGAAAGTGGAGGATTGAGCCGTGAAAAAAAAGAAACGCTACGCCAACGCCAAGGATGTCCTGCCCGAGGAACTCTTCGAGCAGATTCAGAAGCACTACACCGGGATTCTCTGGATTCCCGCGCCCAGCCGTTTTTACCAGGAGCGCCGCAATCTGGTGCTGGCCCTTCATCTGCAAGGCATCAGCAGTCAGGAGATTTCCAACCTCGCGGGAGTGACCACCCGCCGGGTCAATCAGATCATTGCGACCGAGCGAAAACAGGATCAGACCCGACAGATGGACGCCGTTTCCGGTAAGTAATCGCAGAACCGGCGGGAGCGTGTTTGGAGGCTAAATCGGTCTCCCGCCCGGCATCCCGGCATAAAAGAACAAACATTGGCAGGAAATCGATGTGACTTTGAGCAAACCTGACAAAGAGACAATGGACCGCTGGCACCGCAACGAGGGCAAGACAGAACCGCCCCGGCGCGGCCCTGGTGCGCCTGAAGGCAACCAGAACCGCCTGCGCCACGGCATCTTTGCCGACCGCTGTCTGACCCCGGAAGAAAAGGTCATGTTCGACGTGATCATCGAGCGCCTCAACCAGGACTTCGTGTTCAACAAGTCCAGTGACTTCCTTCAGGTCGAACTGGTGGGCGTCTACTCCGTCAAGCTGGTCCGTGCCCAGATCGAAGGGAACACCCAAGCGGCCGAGAGCCTCGACCGCATGATCCGCTGCCATATGAAGGATCTCAAGACCACCAAGATCGCCCGCGAGGGTGAGGAGCCGCAAGGTCCCCAGACGTCTCCAGCAGAATGGGCGGCGGCGCTGCTCGAGAAGGTGGCCGAGGCCGCCGCTGCTCCGGCCGGTAAGACATCCAGCCGTAAAAAACGCGGAAAGAATTGCGGATAACACCATGGAGGGCTTTTCCGATGACCCCGGCACACGGCGACTTGCAGCAGACAGTTCCAGCAAGAATTGCGGATAAGACGTGTTCCTTGCACTTTCGGAATCGGCGTTCCCCGGCCGCCGACCATCATTTCCACTCATCACTACCCTCCAGCAGCTCTCAATATCCGCTTGGCATGTGTGCGCATAAGCCGAGCCGCATAAGCCAAGCAGATATTGCCATGTGCGGCCGACAGACAGCGAAGGAGAAATTCCGGTCAATCGAAATTTCCCGACCCGCCTGGCAGGATGCAACCCACTGTCATGATCATTCATCATCGGCGGATGTGTTCTTCTGCGGGCACTGTCATTCACTGTCTTCGACACTGTCTCGCCCAACGAAAACAGGAGCAGCCGGAGCCGCTCCCATCATCGATTGCAAAAAGATCAGAGACGTTCGAGGGCTTCCTCGAGCTGGCCGTCCACGAGGTGGGTGTAGATCTGGGTGGTGGACACGTCCCGGTGCCCCAAGGCCCGCTGCACCACGAGCAGGTCGTTGGTCGCGCCGTAGAGATGGGTGGCGAAAGTGTGCCGCATACCGTGCGGCGTCAGTTCCTTTTCGATCCCGGCTTTCCGCAGCCAGTGGGCGAGCCGGTTGGCGATCTGCCGCTGGCAGAGTCTGCTGTCCCGGTTCGACAGGAACAGGGCTTCCATTTCCGGGCGGCCGCGTCGACGGCGCTCGGCCAGGTAGCGGCGCAGCAACGTGCGGAGGTCGGTCTTGATGAACTTGACCTGCGGCACATTCCCCTTGGCCCACACCCGCAGATGCTTGGCGTCAAGGTCGATGTCATCCATGTCGAGCGCGGCCAGCTCGCCAAGCCTGATCCCGGTGCCCAGTAGCACCTCGATCATGGCGCGGTCGCGCAGCGCGGAGAAGTCGCTCCACCCCTTGAGCTCCTTGAGCAGACGTTTCTTTTCGGCGGCGGTCAGGAACACCGGCAGCTTTCTTGGCAGCCGATGCATGCGGATGGACCGGGCCGGATTGTCATCGACTACGCCCGCTTCGACGGCCCAGGCGAAGAAGGACCGCACGGCCGCCTTCATGCGATGGAGCGACGCGGCTGAGCGCGGACCTCTTTCACTGTCAGCCACCGCCTCGGAGGAGAACACCTGGTCGAGGAGCCCGGGCGTAATCTCCCTGCAGATAATCTCGGGAGCCAGCTTCTCCGCCACACGGGTTAACAGGGCAAGATCCCTGCGGTATGCGGCTATGGTCGCCAGGGAGCGTCCTTCGGCCGACAGGCGGGCACAGAACGCCTCTGTCGCGCCCGCCAGATCGAGGTCAGCCGTTCGATTGCTCATCGCTGGACTCCTTCACCCTGCTGTGGCCCATGGGCGTGCTTTTGGGCAGCGGCAACTCCTCGATGCGACCCGACTCCTTGGCCCAGACCATCATCATGCGGAACACCCGGACAGTCTTGGCGATGGTGCGCTCGGCCCGGTCCTTTCCATCGGGCAGCTTGAGCAAGATGTCGGACTTGTAGAACTTGCCGACCTGAGGAATCCGGATCTCTGCAAGCTGGCGGTCACCGCCGAAGAAACCCTCAACCACGTCGAGGTCCTTCCGGTAGGTGTAAAGGGTCCGCTCTTTTTTGCCGGTTTCCCGCAGGTGGCCGATGAAGGCCTCGGCGGTCTGATGAACAGTGCAGTCAGTCATGTCTATGTCTCCTTTCAGGGTGGCCCGGCGTGTTCAGGACAGGAACTCGTCCAGCTCCCGCAGCAGCTCCTCGACGTGACCGAGGGAGCCGACGCTCGCCCAGTTGATGTCCGACTGTTTCGCGTCAGCTTCGAGCTTGCCGCGAATGCCGTCGATCAGCCGGGCGATGCTCTCCTGCTTTTCTCGGTACGCCTTGAGTGCCTGCTGGCGGTTTCTGTCGTAGGTCATGGCCTGTCTCCGGTTCCGGTTTTCGTGGATGCGGGACCATCCCGCGTCACATCCAATGACGCTTCTATTTCGTTGGAAATCAAGTGTTTGCAGAGATCTTTCTGCATGTACCCCAAACCCATAACCCAAAGGAGATCAACATGTTGAAGAAGACCCTCGAATGGACCATCCCGCTAGTCCTGGCCGGGATCATGACCGGCTGCGCCACCTACCGGCCTCCGGCCCAGATCCAGTCGGCGGTGGCCACCGTCAACCGCCACACACCCGAGTATGTGACCGAGGCCAACAAGGCGCTGCGCGAGGTCGGCCACCCGGACGCTGAGCGCCTGACCGGTGTTGGCCTGCGCCTGCAGACCGCCGTGGACGCCCTTGACCAGTGGGCAAACGGCACCAACCAGGAGGCAGGCCAATGAAAGAGATTCTTCAGGAGAACAGCGATGCCGTTCGCCAGGCCGGTGAGGCCCTGGTCGAAATCGGCACCGAGCTGGCGGCGGGACGGATCGAGAACGCTCTCGGCCGTCTGGAAGTAGCCCAGCAGCAGTACCTAGCCTGGACGGAGTTGGACCAGGCCATTATCGATATTCAGGAAGCTGTCCACGACCGGAAGAACACCCTGGCTGTGCAGCAGATCCTGACGGAACTGGTGGGCACCATCCTCGGCAACGCCTTGAGGACAGGAATGCACTGATGGCGGTAACCGACAAGGAGCGCAAACTCGCGGCGACCCTGAGCGATCCCGTGTTGTGGGGGCAAGCCTATCTCTACAACCGGGATGGCTCAGGCCGCGACTACTGGCCGCACCAGGTGGAGGACCTGCGTTGCCCGGCCAAGAACATCATCCACCTCGACGGCCGGGACGTGGGCAAGTCCATCGTGCTCTCGACCGACGCGCTCCATTATGCATTCACCACGCGGGGTGGCCAGGGCCTGATAGCGGCCCCGCACCAGGGTCACCTCGATTCCATCATCGAGGAGATCGAATACCAGCTCGACACCAATCCGGATCTGATGAACAGCGTCGCACTGACCAAGTACGGCAAACCCAAGATCCATCGCAAACCCTACTTCCGCCTTGAGTTTACCAATGGCTCTGTACTGTATTTCCGCCCGGCCGGGGCTTATGGCGATGCCTTTCGCTCCCTGCATGTGGGTCGCGTCTGGGTCGATGAGGGCGCGTGGCTGACCGAACGAGCCTGGAAGGCGCTACGGCAATGCCTCAAGGCCGGGGGGACGCTGCGCATCTACTCGACTCCCAACGGCCTGCGCGACACCACCTATTACCGGCTCACATCGTCAGACCAGTTCCATGTGTTCCGTTGGCCGTCCTGGCTCAATCCGCTCTGGACCGAGGACCGCGAGTCTGAACTGCTGGAATTCTATGGCGGCCGGGATAGCTCCGGCTGGCAGCACGAGGTGGCCGGTGAACACGGCAAGCCCTCCTATGGGGCCTTCAACGTCGAACAGTTCAACCTCTGTCGCCAGGATCTGCTGGAGTACCAGAAGATCGTCATTACCGATTCTGAACTGCGTGACTGCGAGACCGAGGAATCTGCACACGACCGGATGGAGATGCTGCTCAACCTCACGCCTCGCAGCGGCCAGTTTTGGATTGGCGGCGACCTGGGATACACCAACGACCCCACCGAGATCATCGTCTTTCAGGAGATGGAAGTTGGCGAACGCAGCCTACTGAAGATGATTCTGCGCCTCCATCTGGAGCACGTTTCCTATCCGCATATCGCTCAGATTATCGCGCTGCTGGAGCGCTACTACACCCCAGCGGGCATCGGCGTGGATAATGGCGGCAACGGTCTGGCAGTGGTGCAGGAGCTGCTCACCCTGGACAAATACAAAGTGCTGGAGCTGGAAGGCAGACTCAAGGGATACGACTTCGGCGGGATGACCAGACTTGCGGTGCGCGATGGAAAGGAAATCAAGAAACGGACCAAAGAGCTGATGACCAGCCTCATTAACGGAGCCCTACAGCGCAAGCAATTCATCTTCCCCTTGGACGACCTGGAGGTGGAAGACCAGTTCACCACCCACACTTACACCCTGCGGGACGGCAAGATCATCTATTCCAAGGGCAACGACCACATCATCGACGCCGTGCGCTGCGCCATGCTGATCCGGGAGGAAGGCAACCTCGATCCGGTCGGCGAAGAGGTTGTCTCGCTCAAGCCGGTGCTCACCAACCCGATTTTTATCTGAACCAGACAAATCATTATCTGTTGTGAGGAAGTGGCAACACTTCGTCTGGAGGCATCCTCCGACGCTTTCCACTCCGCTCCGGTAAGTAACCGGCATTAAGCCGGGTTCGGCCCACACGCGCCGGATGTGTGGCTGTCATGGCCCAAACAACCGAGAGGACTACGTGGAAAGCACCGCCCATCAGGACGAACAACCAGAAAGCTTGGACACCACCGGGTTTATCATCGCTCCCATGGCCGCAGCGGCTGCCTTGGACTCGGCGGCCTTCAGCAAGGTCAACGCTACCGAGGCGATCCCGGCCACCTGGGAAGAACGCGCCCGCAAGGCCTGGGAATATTACGTCGAAGAGCCGTTGGTGAAGAACTGCGTCAACTCCTGGCGCACCTTCGCAGTGGGCGACGAGATTAAGATCTCCAGTGATGACGATTCCCTCAAGGATCAGGCCCTGGAAGCGGCCTGGCGACTGAATGTCTCGCAGTTCATTAAGGACATGATTCTTCAGCTCCTGGTGAAAGGCGATGCCATCGGCTTTAAGCGCTACACCCAGTCCGGCCAGGACATCGAAGAGCTGGTCTGTGTCAATCCGGTCTCGGTCAAGGTGAAATACGCCCAAGGCGATCTGATCGAGGCTCGTCAATATCCCGAGGAGACCTCCGGCGGTAGCGAATCCATTTCATTGCCCGTCGAGCAGGTGGTGCATCTCAAGTGGGACGCTCCGGCCTTCTCACCCCGTGGCAATTCCCTGGTGCTTCCCGCGTTTCAGTCCATCGAACTGCTGCGCGACTATCGCCGGGCCGAACAGGCCATCGCCAAGCGCTGGGCCACGCCGTTTCGCCTGCTGAAGGTGGGCGGCGCGTTCGGCCAGAAGATGGTCATGCCCGACCAAAGGATGCTTGAGCAGGTCCGCGACATGGTCAACAAGATGGACATGAAAAGCGGGCTGGTCGTGCCGTTCTACGTCAATGTCGAAACTCACGGCACCGACGGCCAGGTCCTCAACGTCGAGGACAAGGTCAAGGAAGTGAAGGAAGACATCGTGGTGGCCCTGGGGTTGTCGCGCTCACTGGTGACCGGTGACGGCCCCAATTTCGCCACCGCCTCGGTGAGCATGCAGAAGATGATGGTCATGATCCGCGAGATCAAGCAGGCCGCACGCCAGCTCCTCGACTGGGTGTTCGACGACTGGATGGAGCTGCGCGACCAGGGCGACAAAACTCTCCAGTTCATCTTCAACGACCTCGACCCCAGTGACGCCGTCGATTTCAAGAAACTCCTCATCGAACTCTACGACCGCAAGCTCATCAGCCGTTCCAGCCTCCAGCTCAAGATGGATCTGGACCCGGACATCGAGGCAGCCAATCGCGAAACCGAGAGTAAGAAGATCGACCTGATGGACGAAAAGCAGGTGAAGCCCGTGGTGGACATGGTTGTCTCGGGCATCCTGAGTGTGCCTCGCGCCAGAAAAATGCTCGGCATTCCGGCCGAGGACAACGAGCCCTCGGCAGAGGCCGCGATGGTCTGGTCAGGAGATCTGGAATCCACCGGCGACGCGGCCATGTGTGACGAGTGCAGTCATTTCATCGCTGCTACCAACCACTGCCGGGTCCACAACAGCGAGCGCACCTTCGATGCCCCGGCCTGTCGCTTCATCGACCGCCGGGAGTCCCACTGATGCCATCGGACCTCAAGCAGCGCATCCAGGCGGCCACCCTGAAGAGCCTGACGGCACGCAACCGCTACAACGATCAGGTCACTGCCCAGCTCACCCAGGCGCTGAAACAGGCAGAGGACGAGGTCGCCCGTTCCATACTCCAGTACCGCTCCCTCGGCTCCCTGCCGGACAACAAGCTCGCCGCGCTCAAGGGGCTGGAAAAGCTCCAGCTCGAACTCGACGACACCATGAAGCGGCTCAAGCGAGAGCAGACCCTGGTTTATCGCAAAAGCACCAAGGACTCCTTCAAGCTCGGCATCCAGCAGGGGATCGGAGAGCTCGCCGACGCGGCGCTACCGTTCTACGCCGACCTCAAGCCAGATGGCATCGACAAGCTGGCCACCAAGGTCTTTACCATCGTCGACACCAACGCCCTCGATTTCATGGCTCAGTACAACCTCACGCTCGCCGGTGACGTTCACCGTGAACTCGCAGGCGGCATCAAGCGCACCATCCTGAACGGCATCGCCACGGGCAAGGGAGCCGACGACATCGTCCGGGACATGGGCAAGGTGATCGTCGACAAGGATTCCTTTCGCCAGGCCGGAAGCCGGGTGTTCAGCAAGGCCCAGTACCGCATGGAGATGATCGCCCGCACCGAGGTCCTCCGCGCCCACAATATGGGCAGGCTCAAGTTTCACGAGCGGGTCGGCATCCAGAAGCTGGAGTGGCTGGCCATGGAAGACGAGCGCATGTGCCCGGTCTGCGGCGGGCTGGACGGCAAGACCTTTCCCATCGACAAGTTCCCTCAGCAACCCGCGCATCCGCACTGCCGCTGCACCAATGTCGTGGCATGGCCGATGACTGTTTGCGGCAGCGAGATGGCCACCAAGGCCGCCGCCCAGGCATCGCAGGGGGATGCCTGCATTCTCCCGCCCCACGTGCTGGAAGGTATGGCCGACACCCAGGCCAAGGAGAACGCCAAGCTGAAGAGCGCCTTCGAAAACGGCGACATCGCCGACCTCGGCTCGCTGACGGTCAAACAGCTCCAGACCATGGCGAAACAGAACGGTGTGGCCATCGCCCGGACCAAGGCCGATTTCATCAAGCTGCTCGATCTGGCCGAACCGGGCATCGATCACGGCGACCTGGCCGGAGCGGCGCTCAGCGCCAAGCTCAAGGAACACAAGATCGGTCTGCTGCGGACCAAGGACGAACTGATCGAACTGCTTGGGCTGAAGCAAGCGGAACTCAAGCAGGCTAAGATGCTCGCCGCTCAGATGGCGAAGATTCCGCCCGCCGAGGGTCTGGAAGGCATGACCGCCCAGCAGCTCAAGGAGATGGCGAAGGAAAACGACATCTCCCTCAACATGACCAAGCAGGATACCATCGAGCTGCTGGACAAGCTGGAGCCCGGCGTGGACCACAGCGGCCTGATGGGCAAGGAACTCGCGGCGGCCAAACAGAAGCACGGTATCGGCATTCTCAAGAACAAACAGCAGCTCGTCGAGGCGCTGCAGAAGAAGGCCGGTACCGACATGGCTGAGTCGGTCAAGAAAAAGGCAGTCGACGAGGCCAAGCAGAAGCTGATCCAGAAACAGAAAACGGCCATCGAAGACGCCGCTAAGGCAGTGGTCGTTCCCGACTCGCCGACCGGCTACAAGGATTTTCTCGACGCGATTACCAAGGCGGAAAAGACTGTTTCCGGCGGCACCGATCTGCCCCAGGAGCTGCTCGCGGCCCACAGTAAGGAAATCGCCTTCAAGAAACAGCTCTTCCAGGACCAGATCGGCAAGCTGAAATCGGCCGAGCTCAAGACACTCGCTAAGGAGACCAAGGTCCAGTATTGGCAATGGGCCAACAAGGATGAGCTGACCACGCTCTTTACCGAGACCGATCCCGCGAAAATCAAAGCGGTTCAGGAGAGCATCGATGCCAAACACGCCGCCTGGGCCGAAAAACATGGTGGCAAGAAGAAAGCCACGCAAGCCAAGCCCATCACTCCGAAAAAGGAGCCGCCGAGTCCGGTCAAGCCGCCCGAGGCCAAGATCGGCAAGAAAGGTGCGGAGTTCTCAGACGTCGATTCCGCATGGCAGCGGAAGGGACTGCCGTCAAAATTCAAGAAATCCGGCAAGGCCGCTGTCGGTGGCGCACACGAAAAGGAGTTCTGGACCGACGAAAACGGCGACAAATGGCTGTTCAAACCCAATGGCCGCAAGGACGACGAGTTCATCGCCTTCGGTGAGGAAGCCGCCTACAAGATCGGCCGTCTGCTCGATCCCCACGCCATCGAGGTCCGGACCATCCAGTTGAACGGCCGCACCGGCTCCATCCAGAAATGGCGCACCGATCTGCGGGACGACTTCGATTTTCGCAATATCCTGCCGCAGGATCTGACCACCATCGAACTGGAACAGATCCAGCGCGAGCATGTGGTCGACTGGCTGATCGCCAACCACGACGGACATTCCAAGCAGTTCATCCGTGCCCGGGACGGTCGCGTCTACGGCATCGACAAAGGCCAGGCCTTCAAGTTCCTGGGCCAGGACAAACTCTCGCTCGATTATCACCCCAACAGGGTGTGCGGCGAGGAAGAGCCGTTTTACAACAAGGTATTCCGGGCGGCTAAGGAAGGGAAGGTGCGGGTCGATCCAAACGCGACGCTTCGCTACATCCACGAAGTCGAAAAGATCGCCGACGAGGATTATCTCGATCTGCTGCGCCCCTACGCCGAGGGCCGGTTCGCCAAGGACCCGGCCGGGCTGAGGCATTTCTACGATCTGGCCCTGGAACGAAAGCACAATCTTCGGCGGGACTTCGAGGCTTATTACGCCGATGTGCTGGGGGATCGGGGCTTCCGTTTCGACAAGCTGACGGCCGCCACCGGCAAGAAAAAGCTGCTCTCCTCCGCCGAGGAAACCCTGGTTGAGGAAGCCCGCAAACTCGGCTGGCAAGGCAAAACATTGCCCTTCGACAGCGGCGACGTGGAAGATCAGAACGCGCTGATCTTCACCGAGACCTTCAAGGGGAAGAAGCGCACCGCGATCAAGATGAAGATCCGGCCGGACACCGACCGCCGTATCGACGAGCTGCTGCGCAAGTACGTGCAGACCACCGCCGGAGAAAAGGGGCAACCGCTAAACGAAGACAGCTTCTTCGAGACCGTTCTGGACGCCGTCAAGAACGTCAATTTCCACGTGGGCGACGGCAAGTACAACCGGACCAAGATCGACAAGGCCCTGCGCCTGCGCAAGAAACTGGAAGCCCTGCAAAAGAGCGCCGACCCCAAGGTCAAGGAGATGGCGGACCACTACCTGAAATGGGTCAAGGAGATCGAGGAGTCCGTCGATTGGGACCGGGCCACCAACGGCATTTTCGAGCAGTATCTGCCCAAGCTCGATGCGCAGAAACCCAAGGAGAAACCGCCGTTCAGGGTGGAACGCGGCAAGGTGACCCATACCAAGCGCAGGATCGGTTCCGGCACCATCAGCGTCGAGGCCGACGACGTCGACAACCGGACCCTGTTCAATCACAACTCCCGCATGCAGGACGGGCACCAGTACACCGTCACCTTCGAGGACGGCACCCGGGTCCGCTATCGGCCTTGGACTGACACCAACCTTTACGCTCAGCGCGGCGAGCTGGAAATGATCCTGGACGGCGACACCACCCCCAGACGGGTCGAGGCCATGTTGGAAAAACTCGAACAGCTCGGGATCGATACCCGGGTGGCCACGGCGGAAAACGCCGAACAGATGTACCTGGAGAAGCTCGCTTACATCCGCAAGACCGACAAGAGCGCCGACTACAAGCGGCTGCAGAAATCTCTCGACGACCGCAACGCCACCACCCCCGAGCGGGTCCAGGCCCTGCGCGGCTATTGGCAAAAGGAATTTGGCGTCCAGGACATAACCCAGCTTTCCGGATACAACCCGCTGGGCGAATACCAGGCAGGTTTTCTGGACCGCGACGCCAAGGGCGGATACCGGCACCAGTTCCGGTTCGATATCACCGAGGAAGATCTTGAAAAACAGATGAAAGGCTATTCGCTGGTCCATGATCTGACCAACGGCGAGAGCATGACCGGCTTCATCGACTCGATCATGGAAAACAACGGAGCCATGGTCAGCACGGTCGAGAAGATGCGCATGGGTGTGGCTCCGGGTGGAATGTCCCCGGTGGCCGACATGCAGACCGGCGGCGCGAGCTACTTTTTCACCCGGATCAAGAAGCAACCGGCCAGCGATGCTTCACCGGCGCTCTACTTCAAGAAACAGATGCTGCGGCGCATGGACGCCATCAGCTACGACCATGACGCCTACGGCAAGGTGATCGACGACTACGTGCAGCGCAACCGGGGGGCCAGCATCGACGACTGGAAGCGGTTCTCGCAGCGCCATGGCAACGAGACCATCTTCAAATACTCGGTGACGCTGCTGGACAACATCGAGTTCATCGTGAGCAAAAGTGACAACGAACGCCGGGAGATCATTCAGAGTTTCACCCGGCGCGGCATCAAGAAACTACCCGACGGGCGCAAGGTGGAGGACATCGTCCATACCCCGCAAAGCTGGAGCAAACGCAAACAATGACCATGAAGGATTTTATCGAACAGGAGAAACGGCGGCTGCAGGAAGCGCTGCACTGGTTTAACAGCCGGGGGAGCCGCATGACCGTCAGAGACTCCGGGGATGTCTTTCTGAACATACTGGTGGACAGTTACACCGTGACCCGGATCGCCCCCCATTTCGACGCCGCTGGCAACCATCTGCGCACCGATTTCTGGCTGTTGTGGAAGGCTCTGGGCTACGACGAGGGCTTTCAGCACGCCCACACCATCAAGGTGGTCGATGCCCGGGTCGAAGACACACTGACGGCCGAACATGACGGCAAGGAGATCGAAGCCTGGCTGATTGTCGATATGACCGACGACCTGGGCCGGGTTCACCATGTCGAAATGATCGAGCTCGTTTCCGAACCCGAACTCGCGGCGGACTGGCAAAGATGGATCGCCTACCGGCAGAAAAACACCGAGAGATTCCGCCGGATCGACGACCAGCTTCTGGCCGAGCATCTCAGAATTGCGGAGGATTGGTCATGAAACTGCGCTACATGATCGACTCGATATTGGTCGACCGGCGAGCCTCCGTTCCAGAATATGTGCCCGTTGGCGTCTGGGTTCAGGGGCCGGGTCCCGGCCTGGATGTGGAGATGTATTACCTCGACCGGGGACCGGATGGGCTGGTCGAGCGCCGGGACGAGGCAGCCTGGGTGGTGAACCGTCTGGTCGAGGCCGGAGTCACATCGCTTCCGGTGGATTTTCTCGAATACCACCAGCTGTCCCGCTCTCCCTATGACGGGGTCTTTTCCGAGATCACCAAGACCGACGAATATCCCTCCATCGACGCCTGCGGCAAAGCCGTTCTGGCCCGGCTGAACCACGCCCGCTGAAATTCGCCGTTACCCTCCGACACATCGCCGACGCTTCCGGTAAGTAACCGCTGAACGCTCCCCGCAGATCGCGGAGAGCCCAGCAAACCAACCGGAGACGTTGATGGAACTGTTCGCCACAGACCTGGAAAGGCTGGCGTTTCTACTGGAGGCCGATGCGGCGCTAACCTGCGATCCTGACGAACTCGGGACGGAGGCCGCCGAACAGCCAGCTCCTGAAGAGCTTCCTCCCGAGAAGCGCCCCAAGTACATCACCAACTACATCGGTAGTAAGCAGAAACTCGTCGACTGGATCTGGAAGCATACCCCCGAGGGCGTTGGCACCGTGCTCGACGCCTTCTCGGGGTCTGCGGTCGTGGCCTACATGTACAAGACCAAGGGCCTCCAGGTCATCGCCAACGACCGGCTGCGTTACTGCCACCACGCCGCCAGGGCGATCATCGAGAACAACTCGGTTCGCCTGAGCGAGGACGAAATTGAAGCACTTCTGGCCGACAACGCCAAGGCTGGCAGCTTCGTTCAGGACAATTTCAAGGGGATCTTTTTTGCCAAGGGCGTCCATGCGCTGATCGATACGATCCGCGCCAACTGCGACAAACTCTCCGGCATCAAAAAGGACATCGCCCTGTTTGGCCTGGGCAAGACCTGCATGAGCGGCAAAGGTGGTTTCGGGCATTTTTCATCCTCGACCGACTACGGTCGACGCAAGGACACGCCCGAGGAATTCAAAGACCGTCTGCGCAAGAACCTGCAACGCATCAACGCACTGGTCTTTGACAACGGCAAGGAGAACAAGGCTCACCGTCACGACATCAACGACCTGCTGCCCAAGGCCAAGGCGGATCTGGCCTATTTCGACCCGCCCTACGCCACCGAATTTTCCACCACCAATTACGAGCGAGCCTACCACTTTGTGGAGGGGCTCATGACCTATTGGGACGGCCTCGAGATCAAGGCCGACACCAAGGTCAAGTATTACGAGACTGACCACAAGACGGTCACCAAGGGTAATGCCAGCGAGTTTTTCCAGACCTTTCTCGGCAATGCCAAGCACATCCGACACTGGCTGATCTCCTACCGCGATCACGCTTATCCGAATGAGCAGGAGATGAAGAAAATCATCGGTTCATTCGGCAAGCAAAGCCAGATGAAATCGAAAGATCACCATTACGCCATCACCTCCCGGCACGGAGATGCCTCGAACGCCAAGGAACGGCTGTTCGTCTGCATCCCCGGCTCAACAGCCAAAGCGGAGCAAGAGATGAAACCGGTGCCGCTGGTCGCTGCCGCGAACTTCCACACCAGTATTCCCGTGGACATTCGCTTGGGCGAGGCGGAACGCTTGAGCGCCGAGGCTATGGATGTCGGGGCACCGGGCGACCCCCAGTTCAGTTTCGTGCTCTGCCGCACCGGCACCAACAAAAACGGCGATCACTTCACTGCCGATGAACTCTCCGGACGGCACATGACAGCCGTAAACAAGAAGGTCGATCTGCAGCACTCTCAGGAGTTCAACGATATCGTGGGTGGTGTCGTCGCCGCCGATTATCTGGAAGACGACAACGGCGGCCGGGTGGAATGCGTCGGGGAGCTTTATGTCCACGACACACCTGCGGCTCGACTCGCTTACAAGCTGATGAAGCGCGGGATCATCTCTCAGGTCTCCATGGAGTGCGATTACCAGGAAGGCGAATGTTCGGTCTGCCACAAACGCTTCCAAAACAAGGCCGACTACTGCACGCACCTGCGCAAGTTCAAGGGCCGTGATTTCAACGGCCAACCCGTCTTCGAAATTCTGCAGGGTGTCACTTTTACCGGACTGGGCTTGCTCGACCGCAAGGGTGCGGATGAGAACGCCCGAATTCTGCAGGTGGCATCGATTCAGAGCCAACCCGACCAATCCCAACCCGAAGGAGATTCCACGATGGAAGACAAAAACAAACCCAACGATGACCCGGCCGCCAAGACTGAATCAGACGCGGCCAAGAAAAAACCGGTGCAGCAAGAGACCGACCCGGCCCGTGTTTCCGACCTGGAAAAGGAAAACCGGCAGCTCAAAGCCCAGGTGGCCGAGCTGCAGAAACGCGTCCAGGAACTGGAGGCTGAGCAAAAAGCCGCCGCCTGCCGTTCCCGGGCGAAGAAGCTCCTGACCCGTCTGGAGAAGCAGGGACTCTCCTTTGCCTCCGAGGCGGACCGTGACGCCGAACTCAAACGCCTGGCGGAACTTTCCGACGAAGCCTTCACCGCCACTGAGGCGGCCTACGAGCGCCTGCCCAAATCGGCCAAGGAGGAGAAACTCGCCGCCAACGACCCGGGGGACAAGCCCGCCGCCAAAGCATCGACGGAACAACCGCTGCGCAGCGATGCCGGTGTCCGTCCCCACGATGTGGATGACCGCAAGGTGTCGCTCGAGGACCGTCTGCGCGACGGATTCATGGCCGCTTACCGCAACCGTGTCGGCGAGGACTCTCCCGAACACTCGGAACACAACGCATAAGGAGGAAACATCATGTCATTCATTAATCCGTGTCACCGCAGCCTCGCCTACGGCGATGGCCACATCCAGGGCGACGGGCAGCTCGGCCAGGTGGTCCGCGTGGTCGGCAACGACTTGTTCGCCGTCAACACCGATCCCACCAAACGCTCCTTCGGCATCCTGATCAAGGACTACGCCGGTGGTGAGATGCCCGGCATCTACTGCGACGGCGGCGTTTACGAGACCGACGCCTTCGAAGGGACTATCGCCGCAGGGGATGACCTGAAAGTCTCCGCCAACGGCCGACTGACCAACGGTATCGCAGCGGGAGAACGCCTGGTCGCCCACGCCATCTCCGTACAGAGCGGCGTTCTCAAATTCCGTCTGTTCGTCTAACCCAAGGAGCCAACGCACATGAAAACCAATCAGTTGAAGATTCATTCCCAGGAATACATGGAAACCATGGCGCGGCTCATGAGCGAGGCTCTCGAGTCGCCGGAAGGCATGCGGGCATTGGCCGCCGCCATTGCCGCGCCTATCGAACAGGAGATCAAACGCAAGGAGATCTCCTCGCTGTTGCTCACCAAGCACACGCTGCCCAAGGGCGAACGCCCGGTCTACCAGAAGAAACCGGCCGTCAAGGCCCACTGGATCAGCAAGGATGGCGACGCCCAGGAGCAGGAGGTGGGCAAGGACGAGGTCGAGTTTCCCACCAACCGTATCCACTCCAATCCGATGGTGGATGTTTCCGTCCTCAAGAATGGCAACATCGGCACGCTGATGGACATCCAGACCAGCGCCGCCGACGCCATCCGCAAGGAGATGGACCGCCGTACCATCTCGGTGCTGTCCTCGGCCATCCCGGCGTCCAACATCATCGAGGTCACCGGTGACGTGCTCACCGAAGAGGCGCTGAACGAGGCCATCTCGATCATCGAGGACCTGGAGCTTTCGGTGAAGTACATCGTCATGCGCGGCCGCCGGTTCAACGACATGCGCGGCTGGAATCTCGATCCCCAGACCAAGCTCGAGCTGCGCCAGAAGGGTGTCATCAAAAACTACGGCACCGGCGGCATTCTGCTGACCGCCTCCATGCCGCTGGACGAGATCATCATCGTCCCGGATGAAGAGGTCGGAAAGATGCCGGTTCGCGAGAACCTGAAGACGGAGTCCATCGACCAGAAGACCCGCTTTAAAACCGGTTGGCTGGTGTGGTCCGAGATCGGCCAGGGCATTACCCGTCCCGACGTCATGGCCAAAATCAAACTGGTTCCATAATCCCGGAGGTAATGCGTTATGAATCGAATCAAGAACATCCGGCCCGGTATCCTGGTCATTCCTGATGCCGGGCTGAAACTCAAGCCCGGACAGGTCGTCGAGGTGGAACACTTTACCAAACAAATCCAGGCTGCCCTGAAAAACGGACGCCTGGCCATGGCAGACAAACCGAAGCAGGAACCGGTCGTGAGTCCCGAGCCCGACCAGGACGCGGAGCCGGTGGACCTGAGCAAGCTCTCCGCCACAGACGCCATCTCCAAGGTCAACGAGGAGGCCAATCCCGAGACCCTCAAGGGCTACATGGAAACCGAAAAACGCCGCACGGTGATCGACGCGCTCAAGAGCCGTCTGGAGGGCATGCAAGGTGCT
>Ga0180007_10001424_pt1 | contig 32866 bp, 23 predicted proteins | sample MM_PC_MetaG_FD_121122 | JGI IMG/M metagenome (GOLD analysis project Ga0180007, IMG submission 121122) | Groundwater microbial communities from the Aspo Hard Rock Laboratory (HRL) deep subsurface site, Sweden - MM_PC_MetaG | ecosystem: Environmental > Aquatic > Deep subsurface > Groundwater... | reverse complement strand
GAGAAGAGGGATATCATACCGTTCTTATTAATAGTAATCCGGCTACAATCATGACAGACCCGGGAATGGCGGATAAAACTTATATCGAACCGCTTACTGTGGATATAGTAACGGAGATAATAAAGAAAGAAAGACCTGATGCAATTCTTCCCACGCTGGGGGGACAAACAGGTTTGAATCTCGCATATTTCTTAATGAAAGAAGGGATACTTAAAAAATACGGTGTTGAATCAATAGGCGCAAACATAGAAGCGATATCAAGAGCCGAAGACAGGGATTTATTCAAAAAAGCGATGCAGGAAATAGGAATTAGCATGCCAAAAAGCGGTATTGCAACAAGCGTTGAAGAAGGGTTGAAAATCGGGCTTAAAATAGGATTCCCGTTGATTTTAAGACTGGCTTATTGCATGGGCGGAAGCGGCAGTTCTATCGCTTATAACAAAGAAGAATTGGAAGTATTCCTGGCAAAAGGGCTTGAAATAAGTCCTGTAGGACAGGTGCTTGTCGAGCAATCGGTTGTGGGGTGGAAAGAAATAGAATTTGAAGTGATGAGAGACAGTGTTGATAATGTGATTATGATTACTTCAATGGAAAATATAGACCCCATGGGAGTGCATACGGGAGACAGTATTGTAGTCGCCCCTTCTCAAAGTTTAACCAAAGAGGAATACGCGCAATTTGTAAATTTATCCAAGAAGATTATAAGAAAAGTTGACATAACCGGCGGCGGGGCAAATATTCAGTTTGCCCAAAATCCCGAGAATGGAGATATCGTTATAATAGAAGTAAACCCGCGGCTATCAAGAAGTTCCGCGCTGGCTTCCAAAGCTACGGGATTTCCTATTGCAAGAGTAGCTACCAAACTTGCCATAGGGCTTACGCTTCCTGAAGTTTTAAACCAAATTACAGGCAAAACCACTTCGTTCTTTGAACCGACTGTTGATTATTGCGTATTTAAAATATGCAGGTTCACGTTTGAGAAATTTCCTCAAGCCGAAAAAACTTTAAACACATCAATGAAAGCCGTAGGCGAAGCAATGTCCATAGGCAGAAATTTCAAGGAAGCGTTTCAAAAGGGAATAAGGTCTACTGAAACGGGAAGGTTCGGATTTGGGGCTGACGGAAAAGACAAAATATCGGATGAAATGTTAAAATCACCTTCAACAGATTTAATCGAATCAATAAAAGAAAAAATAAGAACCCCTAACGACGAGCGGTTATTTAATATCAGATATGGGTTCAAAATGGGGCTTTCAATTGATGAGATATATGAACTTTCAAAAATCGACAAATGGTTTTTAGATAATATGAAACAACTTATAGGAATAGAAGAAGAGATGAAGCAATTCAGAGGACAGAAGTCAGAATCCAGAGGGCAGAAAACAGAAAACAAAAGACAGAAATCCGAAATTACAATTCCTGTAAAACTACTTAAAAAAGCGAAGATGGATGGCTTTTCTGATATACAGATTGCACATCTTATTAATTCCACCGAGCAAAAAGTAAGAGCATACAGAAAGAAAAATAACATAAAGGCGGTTTATAAATTGTTAGATACATGCGCGGGAGAATTTAAAGCAGAGCGACCGTATTATTATTCAACCTATGAAACAAAAGACGAGAGTATTCCTACGGGGAAAAAGAAAGTCCTTATTTTGGGAGGAGGTCCCAATAGAATAGGTCAAGGCATAGAATTTGATTATTGCTGTGTTCATGCTTCATATGCTCTGCAGGAAGAAAATGTTGAAAGCATTATGGTCAACTGTAATCCTGAAACCGTTTCCACAGATTATGATACCTCAGACAAATTATATTTTGAGCCCTTAACCGTTGAAGATGTATTAAATATTATTGATTTGGAAAAACCTGTGGGAATAATAGTCCAGTTTGGAGGACAGACGCCTCTTAATATGTCGGTTCCGCTTTGGAAATTAGGAATTAATATTCTGGGGACAAGCCCTGATTCTATAGATAAAGCCGAAGACAGAAAAAGATTCCAACAGATAATCAAGAAGCTTAAAATTATCCAACCTGATAACGGAACAGCTAACAGCCTGGAAGAAGCCCAAAAAGTAGCAAATAAAATAGGTTATCCCGTAATTGTAAGACCATCCTATGTACTCGGCGGTAGAGCGATGGAAATTGTTTATGATGATGAAGGGTTGGCTGATTTTATGGCAAAAGCCATAGAAGTATCTCCGGGACATCCAATACTTGTTGATAAATTCCTTGAAGATGCGATAGAAGTGGATGTGGACGCGATAGCTGACGGGGAAAGATGCGTTATAGGCGGCATTATGGAACATATCGAGGAAGCGGGTATACATTCAGGTGACAGCGCAATGGTTATCCCGACTTATACGCTATCCAAAGAAATACTAAAAACAATAAAAGAAAATACGTATGCTCTGGCAAAGGAGTTGGAAGTAAAAGGATTATTAAATATTCAATACGCGGTGAAAGATAATGTTGTATATATTCTTGAAGTAAATCCGAGAGCTAGCAGGACCATACCGTTTATAAGTAAAGTTATAGGAGTGCCTCTTGCTAATCTTGCAACAAAAATAATGTTGGGTAAAACGCTTAAAGATTTGGGATTCACCAAGGAAAAAGAAATCAACTGTGTTGCAGTAAAAGAATCAGTCTTCCCGTTTATACGCTTCCCGGGCGTAGATGCGGTGCTTGGTCCGGAAATGAGATCCACGGGAGAAGTTATGGGAATAGACTCAACATTCGGCGTTGCATACGCAAAAAGCCAGATAGCGGCAGGACAGAAATTACCTGTAAAGGGAAATGTGTTTATCAGCGTAAAAGATGCTGACAAGAAACGAATAGTCCCAATTGCTAAAAAACTTTATGAACTTGGGTTTAAAATCTTTGCAACTTCCGGAACAGCGGATATTATCAAGAACAATGGCATAGAAGCCCAAACTCTTCCAAAGCTTCAGGAAGGTATAAGACCAAACATAATTGACCTCATCAAAGACAGCAAAATAGACCTGATGATAAACACTCCCGCAGGCAAAGCAACCAAAGAAGATGAGACAAAAATAAGGTCACACTCAATACTTTATAATGTGCCACTAATAACTACCATTGCCGGCGCACAAGCGTCCGTAAATGGGATAGAAAACCTGATTAAGAAACCTAAGTTAGACGTAAAATCTCTACAAGAATACCAGAAAGATATAAAAAGTTAACTCTAGCTGTAAGTTTTAAGCTATAAGCTGTAATAAATAAAATCAATGCGCTTAAAGCTTATGACTTATAGCTTAAAGCTAAGGTAAACTATGAGCGGAATTTTTGGTGTAATTTCTAAAAAAAGCGATTGTGCCCAGGATTTATTTTATGGAACAGATTATCATTCCCATTTAGGCACACAATATGGCGGCATGGCAGTTCTCGGAAAAAAATTCACACGTCAAATACACGATTTAAGTCAAACCCAATTCAAATCTAAATTCTACGAAGATTACAAGAGAATAAAAGGGAATAAAGGAATCGGGGTTATAAGTGACTTTGACGAACAGCCAATTTATTTGGAATCAAAATTCGGTCCTTTCTGCATAGTTACAAACGGACTTGTAGGAAACGCTAAAGCACTTATGAAGAAGTTTCTTAAAGAAGGCGGCTCTTTCAGTGAAGTAAGCAAGGGAGCAGTAAACATTAGCGAACTTGCGGCTAAGTTGATAAGTAAAGGAAATAATTTTGTGGACGGAATAGAAAAGATGTTTGATGTAATAGACGGTTCCTGTTCACTATTATTACTGAATAAAGAAGGTATCTACGCAGCAAGAGACCGACTCGGATATACGCCTCTTGTAATAGGGAAAAAACAAGACGCTTGGGCAGTTACTACTGAAACAAGCGCTTTCCCTAATCTCGGATTTGAAATAACAAAACACTTAGAACCGGGAGAAATAGTTCTAATCAATGAAAAGGGGATACTGAATAAAAAACCCGGGGGGAAGACAAACCAGATATGTTCTTTCTTGTGGATATATACGGGGTTTCCCGCATCAAGTTACGAAGGAATAAATGCAGAAATTACAAGGGAAAGATGCGGAAGAGCTTTAGCAAAAACTGATAAAGATATAGAGGTTGATATAGTTGCGGGAGTTCCGGATTCGGGCACTGCGCACGCAATAGGATATGCTATGGAATCGGGAAAACCGTACAGACGACCACTTGTTAAATATACCCCGGGATATGGGCGAAGTTATACTCCTCCCTCACAACAGACCCGTGATTTAATAGCAAAAATGAAACTCGTTCCCATTAAAGAAATAATTAACGGCAATCGAATTGCAGTTTGCGAAGATTCTATAGTCAGAGGAACACAGCTTAAAAACTTTACCGTAAAAAAGCTTTGGGAGGGTGGGGCTAAAGAAATTCATGTAAGACCTGCATGCCCACCACTTATGTTCCCATGTAGATTTAATCTTTCTACACGCAGCATCAATGAACTTGCTGCCCGCAAAGCAATTAGAGCCATTGAAGGTAAAGATATCAATGATGTTTCGAAATATATGGACCACACTTCTAAAGAGTATAAAAAAATGATTGAATGGATAGCTAAGGATTTAGAAGTTACTACTTTAAGATATCAGACTATAGAAAATATGGTAAAAGCTATCGGGCTTGATAAGGAAAAACTCTGCCTCTATTGCTGGACAGGGAAGGAAGCGAAAAAGTAAACAGAATTGAAAAGGGCTATAAGCTTTAAGCTATAAGTTGTAAGTAAACACTAATTTTAGAAATTTTAAACTTAAAGCTTAAGGCTTATAGCTGAGGTAATTATGTGCGGAATAGTAGGTTATATCGGTAAGAAAAATGTTGTACCGGTTATTTTAGAGGGATTAAAAAAACTTGAATATCGCGGCTACGATTCATCCGGCATAGCTGTAATAGATAAGGGAAAAATTTCTGTTACAAAGTGCAAGGGAAGAATCGCCAATTTAGATAATATAGTCAAAAAGAAAAATCTCTTCGGCAATATCGGTTTGGGGCATACCCGCTGGGCTACACACGGTGACCCGTCAGACAGAAATGCTCATCCACATACAGATGGTTCCGGAAAAATTGCGGTAGTTCACAACGGCATCGTAGAAAATTACGCATCTTTAAAAAAATTATTAATAGACGAAGGTCATAAATTCAAATCCGATACCGATACAGAGATATTCGCTCATCTAATACAAAAGTTCTATAAAGGGGATATTCTAAAAGCCGTTCAGGAAGCGCTTGTTTTAACAGAAGGGGCTTATGCTTTTGCTGTTATATGCGAAGACGAGCCGGATAAAATTGTAGCTGCCCGTTTGGGAAGCCCCTTAGTTATAGGAATAGGCAAGAAGGGTGAATATATCGTAGCCTCCGACCCGATTGCCATAGTTAAACACACAAGGAAAGTAATATATTTAGATGACGAGGAAGTCGTATTGCTTCAACCTTCAGGTTACAGGATTACCGATAGACACAATGCCGAGGTGGAAAAAGAAACCGAAGAGATAACCTGGTCCCTGGACAGAATCACAAAAGGCGGATTTCCTCATTATATGTTCAAGGAAATATTAGAACAGAGCCAGACCGTATATGATGCTATGCGCGGACGCATACTAAAAGAAGAAGCAAAAATTAAACTCGGCGGACTGGAATCTCATCTGAAATGGATCGATAAAAAAGACGGGAAAATAACGGGGTTAAAATGTCTTCTGAATGCAAAGAGAATAATAATACTTGGATGCGGAACATCCTGGCACGCGGCTCTTATCGGCGAATATATGTTTGAAAATATTATCGGCGTACCGGTAGAGGTGGAATATGCTTCAGAGGCAAGATACAGAAATTTTATAGTTGATAAAAATACCGTTGTTATAGGTATAAGTCAATCAGGAGAAACTCTTGACACACTGGCTGCACTGCGAGAAGCAAAAAAAAGAGGAGCTATTACCTTAGGGCTTGTTAACTCGGTAGGTTCAACAATTGCACGGGAAACTCACGGGGGAGTATATCTACACGCAGGCCCTGAAATAGGAGTAGCTTCAACCAAAGCCTTTACCAGTCAGGTATGTGTATTGGCATTAATGGTGCTTTTGATGGGACAGGAGAAAAAGATAATAAACAAGAAAACTTCACATACTATCGTACACGCCCTTTTAAAAATTCCCGAACAGATAAAAGAAATACTGGAGCAAAGCGATGCTATCCTGAACACAGCAAAACAATATGTCAATTTTAATAATTTTCTTTATTTAGGAAGAGGTTATAATTTCCCCATTGCCCTAGAAGGTGCGCTTAAATTGAAAGAAATCTCTTATATTCATGCCGAAGGCTATCCTGCGGCAGAAATGAAACACGGACCCATAGCGCTTATCGATAAAAATATGCCTGTAGTATTTGTTGCTACCGATACCGAAGATCAGATATACCAAAAGATAATTTCCAATATCCAAGAGGTTAAATCCCGTAAAGGGCAAGTTATCGCCATCGCAAGTAAAGGTAATAAATCAATAGGGGAAATTGCCGATTCGGTAATTACTGTTCCCAAAACTCTCGATTTTTTAACATCTCTTCTTACCGTTATACCTCTTCAACTATTTGCTTATCATATGGCAGTTTTGAGAGGATGCGATGTTGATAAACCCCGCAATCTTGCCAAAAGTGTAACTGTGGAGTAAACCAATGACAAAAATTATAAAAAAAGTTGGTTTTGACAATAACAAATATCTCCAAGAACAGAGTGAAGCCATTTTAGAGAGAATCAATATGTTTGAAGGCAAACTTTACTTGGAATTCGGCGGGAAACTTCTATATGATTATCATGCCGCCAGAGTCCTGCCGGGCTATGATCCCAATATTAAGGTGAAGCTTCTGAAAAAATTAAAAAACAAGATTGATATCATCTTATGCATATACGCCGGAGACATTGAAAAAGGTAGAATAAGAGGAGATTTCGGGATAACTTATGATGTAGATGCCTTAAAACTTATCGACGATTTAAGAAGTTACGGTCTGGATGTCATGGCGGTTGTGATAACGCGTTTTAACAACCAGCCCCAGGTAATTAATTTTAAAAAAAAATTAGAAGCACGCAATATAAAAGTTTATCTTCATTCTGCCACTAAAGGATATCCTACAGATGTAGATACAATTGTAAGTGAAGAAGGATACGGCAAGAATTCCTATATAAAAACAAAGAATAGAATTATCGTGGTTACAGGTCCCGGTCCCGGCAGTGGCAAACTCGCAACTTGTCTTTCGCAGTTTTATCATGATTATAAAAAAGGGATAGAATCGGGATATGCAAAGTTTGAAACTTTTCCTATCTGGAACATACCTTTAAAACATCCTGTAAATCTTGCTTATGAAGCAGCTACAGCAGACCTCGGAGATATTAACTTAATTGACCCTTTTCACTTAAAAGCTTACAAAAAAACTGCTGTGAATTATAATCGTGATATAGAGGTTTTTCCCGTGCTTAGAAGCATACTTTCAAAAATAACAGAAGGACATCTGCCGTATAAATCCCCGACTGATATGGGCGTAAGTCGAGCTGGGTTTGCCATAGTTGACGACAAGATAGTAAAAGAAGCTTCCAAACAGGAAGTAATAAGAAGATATTTCAGGCACAAATATGAGAATATTTTAGGCATATCCGACGAGAAGCCCGTAGAAAAAATAATGTTGCTTATGGAAGAGTTGGATATTAAGCCGGAAGATAGAAAAGCAGTTATTCCCGCAAGGCATGCCGTCTCGGGAGTAAGAAGAAAAACAAAAACAGTTCCCCAAATTAGTTGCGGCGCGGCAATAGAATTAAAGAACGGCAAAATAATAACAGGGAAAAATTCTTCACTTATGAGTGCATCCGCAAGTTTAGTTCTTAATACTATAAAAGTGCTAGCTAGAATACCGGATAAAATTCATCTCTTATCTCCTAATGTATTAAAAAACATTGCGAATTTAAAGAAAGATATCCTAGGATTGAAACTAGATAATCTTGATCTGCAGGAAACACTAATTACTTTGAGTATATCAGCGGCAACAAACCCAACGGCTGAAACAGCTATGGAAAAATTAAAAGAACTTTCCGGCTGCGAAGTTCATTTAACTCATATTCCTCGACCGGGAGACGAAATGGGGCTTAGAAGGTTGAAAGTTAACCTTACCACTGACAGCATTTTCCCCACCAATAATTTGTATATGCTGTAATTTCCTAACCAGAAGACAGAGAACAGAAAAATACAAACTGGAAATACAATAGAAATATATTGCATCACTACAATGTATTTCTATCATATTTCTACGTATATCTATATATATCCATTATATTTCGGTTATATTTCTATCTTATTTTTTAATTTTTCTGTTGTCTGTTGTCTGTCTTTCACTTCATAACTGACAATAAGAGATTCTGCAATTTCTTTCATTTGTTTTCTTGTTTTCATCGAGTATTTTCTCATTAAATTGTATGCCGCATCCTCGCTTAAACCTTGTTCCTTCATAAGGATTCCTTTTGCCTTTTCAACTTTCTTGCGTGTTTGAAGCTCTTCTTTCATAACCTGAGTTTCAAATACAAGCCGTAGGTTATCTATTACAATAGCTGCCTGATTTGCTATCGATTCTAAAATGTTGATTTCCGATGGCGTAAACTCATGTTTTTGGGAAGTGTAAAAATTCAAGACACCGATTAGGGAACCCGTTGCATTAAGCGGCAAAGAAAGAAGCGAGCACAGTCCTTCAGCTTTTGCGATATCCTGGTTGATATAAAGAGGGTCTTTTCTTACGTCAGCAGAAATATACAGCTTATTTTCTTTGGCTACTTTCCCGGCTATGCCTTCGCCTAGTTTGATTGGGAGTTTTTTCAGATATTGTTTGCTGACCGATTGAGTCGCCTTGATGGAAAGTTCGCGTTTTTCGGCATCAAGAAGCATAAGAGAACAAATTTTAAATCCCATAGCCTCTGCAGTAAGCGTAACTATCAATTTTAAAATATCTTCCGTATATCTCTGCGAGGTTATAGCATAAGATATGCGGGAAAGAGCTTCTAACTGTTTTTCTAATTCTTTAGCCATAATTTAACGGTAATCTTATCATAGCGAAGGATTGCGTGTCTAAAATTAATCCTGATTTACGGTCACCATAAGACAACGGCGACCTATCTTTTATCCCGTTAGAGAAAATTCTCTAACGGGGTGAGCGGAGTTTGACGGTTTATATTTTAACCTATAAAATAGCTTGGGGAGTTTAAAAAAATGAGTCTAAAAACAGAAAGAATAGAGGAAATAATAAGAATTCTAAGGGCAAGTTATCCCAACCTAAAAACTTCTTTAAAATATAAAAAGCCTTTTGAACTTTTAGTCGCAACTATCCTCTCAGCGCAATGCACCGATGTGAGAGTTAATCAATTAACACCCTCGCTTTTTAAAAAATATCCAAATATTAAAAACTTTGCAACCATAAAACATGAAGAATTGGAAAAGGATATTTATTCAACAGGATTTTATAGAAATAAAGCCAAAAGCATTATTGGAACAGCCAAAAAGCTATTAAAAGATTTTAACGGTAATGTTCCGGACAATATGGCTGATCTAATTACTTTGCCGGGAGTGGCGAGAAAGACTGCAAATGTCGTTCTGTCATCGGCTTTCAAAAAAGTTGAGGGGATAACGGTAGACGTGCATGTAAAGAGATTATCCGAGCGATTGGGTTTGAGCAAAGAAAAAAACGCGGAAAAAACAGAAAAAGACTTAATGCGTATTATCCATAAGAAAGACTGGTTGGAAATAAGTTATTTTCTTATAGACCACGGCAGAGCAATTTGCAAAGCAAGGAAACCGTTATGTTTACAATGTCAAATAAAACATCTTTGTCCGTCAGCAGGTAAAATATAAAAAAAGAAATGCCATAGAAATATAATTGATATACAGTGGAAATAAATAGAAGCATGTAAATCAGCAACATATTTCAACGTATTTCCATATATTTCGATTTATATCAAAAGAGTATGCAAATAAAAACTATCCCTTTTAATTTGCCCTTTCTTCCTGTATTGGCCAAATACATAATCAAAAAACATTCTTCTATTTCCCCGGATTTTGGTTCCATTTTAATAGTGTTTCCTTCCGAAAGAAATAAAGTTTATTTTCGCGAATATCTATTGCAAGAGACAGGGAAAGAAGGAATCATTTCTCCCTCTCTTCTCACTATTGAGCAGCTCTATGACCATGTTTTTGAAAAAACAGGTGGCGAAAAATCCACCTTAACCAACGAAATAGAACGCAACGTTTTATTAAAAGAAGCTGTCGGGAAAATTAAATTTAAAAACTTCGGACAACTGCCGTTTATAAAATTCATATCAATAGGCAGAAAATTGTTAGGATTTTTCGATGAGCTTGCAAGCTGGAATCTTGCAATAAAAGACATAGATAATGTAAAAGAAAAACTGCATTTTCCATCACAATATGTAGACGAAGAACTTCCGATTTTGGGGAAAATACACAAACGATACGAAAAAATTCTAAACGATAAAGGACTTATTGATAAAACTTCGGCTTATCTTGCAATAGCAAAGAGTTTTAAAACCAAATACTTGAAAGATTTTGAATTTGTTTATATCGCAGGTTGCCTTGCCCTGCCATTTACCGACATTTTACTTATAAAAAAGATTCTAACTGATTTGCAATCCAAGCTCATAATTCACTGTGATAAGAAAAATCTGGCAGATAATTCTTTGGACAATATTTTTTATCATCACAATAAGATATTAAGAATGCTTGATGCAGATATTCAAAACATCCAAACTATTTGTTCGGAGAATTCAAATGATAATTCTAAAACTACAGTTTATATTCAAAAGTGCAAAAGCGCTTTAGACGAGGTTGGCTTTATTATGAAAACCATTTCCGAACTTTCCCCCAGATACCCGCTTCATCGTATAGGAGTAATGCTGCCAGAGGAATCTTTCTACTTACCGCTAAAAGATGCCTTAGATAAATTTAGCATTCCTTACAATCTTTCGATGGGAATACCTTTTAAGCATACGCCTTTGTATTCGTTTCTTAAAGACGCTTACGATTTTATTGACTCGAATTTTTCATCAAGCCGATTTCTGAGGCTATTAAAAAATCCTATTATCAAGGGAATAATCAAAGACGGGATATTGTTTAAAGAATTCGCATATAAACTCGACATCAGAATCAGAAAAGAAAATTTATCCTGTATTAATCGCAAAATTAAATCCGCCCATCTATCGCCTGAAGACAAGGGTTCAGAGCAGATACTAACAGACTTTGTTTTCGACATAACAGACAAATTAAGTAAAGATTGTTCTTTCGGCGAATATGTAAAAAGTATACGCGAAATCATTCAAGAAACAGTTGAATTAAATGAGGAGTTTTACAAGAAAACTTTTGTTGTTTTAAATAACTTAATGGAAAAACTTATACAGATAGAAAATTGCGAAGTGCCCGACGAATTCTGCCAAAAAGGTAAAGACAAGTTGAAATTTATAATAAATGTCTTGGAGACAATGAGCTTCCCTATTTCAGGAGACTTCTTAAACGGCGTGCAGGTTATAGGCGTTCTTGAAGCGCGCAACATAGATTTTGATTGCATTATAATCCCCTCATGCAATGAAGGCATCTTTCCGCAAAAAAGTGAAAAAGACCTTTTTCTGCCGGCAAATTTAAGAAAAGAATTGAATATTCCTTTTTATAAGGAAAGAGATGCCCTTTACTGTTATTATTTCCATCAATTAATCACAGGCAAAAAAGAAGTATATCTTTCTTACAGAAATGAGGAAAAGACGCAACTGGGACTAAAAAATAGGTGGATAGAAAAACTTGCAGAAGGAGAAGAAAAAAACTTCATAGTGAAAGAAAACAAAGAGGTTAATTCTGCAACATTAAGCCAGCTTTATGTTCAAAACAACAAAGATAATTTTTATGGAAAAAAATCTAAAAAAAATAAACAAACTCCCAGCGCATACAAAAATGACAGAACTCTGAATTTTTTAGAGTCTCTTACTTTTTCACCGTCTATTTTAAAAACATACAAACAATGTCCGTATAAATTTTATCTTTCATATATATTAAATATGAAAGAACCCAAATCCATAAAAGAGGGCTATGCCGCTTCCATATGGGGAACAATTTTACATAACACTCTGGCACGGTTATACAACGAGGTTTATCCCGAAGGATACACCGAGGATATAAAAAAGCAGGTGATAAGCGCAATGTCCCAAATCGGCGAAGAAGAATTTAAGAAAGCTTATCCTCATCCCAAGGGCTCGCTTTGTTTTGATTGGGAACAAAATAAGAAAAAGTTTATAACTCTTATAGATAATGAAATCAGCCATTTCAAAGACAGCTTTAAGTCCGTTAAGATGGATAAAAAACTTACACCTTACATAATCGATATAGGTAATAATATTAAAGTTAAGGTCGGGGGGATACCTGACAGAATAGATACAAAAGACAAAAAGTTTTATATTATTGATTACAAAATGAGCAAAAAGCCGTCACCCAAAACATATCAAATTCCGAACTGTCTAGCAGATAAGGATAACGATTTCACCGAATTCCAATTACCTTTGTACGGACTAGTTTCTACAAAAGGCAAAATAGATTTAATCGGAGGACTTATCTATTATCATTTAGATGAAAACCGTCAAAACTTTCTTACTTTGGATATACTGGAAAAAGAAGGAAAAGACTATATCAAAAAATTTAAAGAAAAAATGCTTTTACCCATTCTAAAAGATATATTTAATAAAAAAATATCATTCCAATTAAACAAAAATCTGGATATCTGCCAAAGATGTATTTTTGTAGACCATTGCGGAAGAAGGGTGTAAAGTTTTATTCAAGATTTAAGATTGAAAATTGAAGATTATTTTAGTGAATTTTAAATCTTTAATTTGGAATTTTTAATAAAGAAGTGTTACTTTGTCTTTATTGTTGAGAATATTGAAAATGAAGCTAATACCAATAAAGAGATAATAGCACCAAAGACAAACGCGTAAGTTACGTTCAAATCCCACAAGTATCCTGCAATAAGACCGCCTGGTAAAGCCACCAAGCTAATCGACATATGGAAAGTTCCCAAAGCAGTACCTCTAATCTGCTCCGGCGCCAAGTCTGATACAAGTGCCCTCTGGTTAGAGTCAACTAAGGCGTAATTCACGCCGAATAATAAAAACAATATTATAAAAAACCATAACGACTGCGCGAAAATAAAACCCAGACAGACCAAACCAAATAGGCCGTATCCCATAAATAGAACTGTCTTTCTGCCTATCTTATCCGATAACATACCTGAAGGAATAGCAAATAAAGCATATGAAGTGTTATAAATAATATATAAGATTATCGGGACTGCACCCCCCAATCTACCCGTAAAATACGGTTGGCTTTTCAAAACAAAAAACATATAGCTAAAATTACCCAATGCAAATAAAGTAGCAATTACTATAAAAAACTTAAGAGACATCGGTAAACTTTTAAGCCCAACCCTAAGAGTCATTGTCTTTGGTTCTAAATGTTTTTCTTTTACAAACAAAAGGGGGATTAAGGAAATGAAACTTATAAGACCGGCTATTAAGAATATATTTCTGAAACTGACTTGAAAAGACCAGAACAGAACAAATGCTAAAATGGCACCAAACACGGAACCACTGCTATCCATCGCCCTGTGAATACCGAACCATTTACCTCTGGTTTTCTTGTCCGTTGAAGCGGCGAGAATCGCATCCCTTGGAGCCGACCTCATACCTTTGCCTAATCTTTCAAAGGAACGTAGGACCAAAACCTGTGGCCAGATTGTTACAAAAGTGAAGAGAAATTTACAAAAAGAAGACAGTCCATATCCAAAGAACACAAACGGTTTTCTCCTGCCTAATTTATCCGACCAAAATCCCGCGAACATCTTAAACAAACTGGCTATACTTTCGCCTAAACCGGAGATTATTCCTATGGCAATACCCGCTCCGCCTATATCTTTTATGAATAGCGGTAAAATGGCAAGTATCATATCGCTGGCAGTATCGTTAATGAAACTGACCAGCCCTAACCACCAAACGTTCTTATTGTTTTGGTCCATTGAGGGGGTATTCTAACTAATATGGATTCCTATGTAAATTCTGGGAAATGCCAAAAGACAAGGGAGATGCCGGGAGAAAAAACAGCAATAAAACAAATCTTGGGCAGAGTTCAATTTAAAACCCTGCCCAAGATTCCTAATTAAATAATACGATAGCAATTTTTCTGCTTTATTACATTTCATTGTTTCTGTTTCACCCCCCTTTTTATATTAGACAAATGAATTCAATTTTCCTTTAAGTGTTTTCCGTGCTTGGAATAGGCGCCAAGATACGGTTTTTTCGGGGCAACCTAAAATCCCTGCTATTTCCCTATGAGGCAACCTTTGCAAAAGCGCCAATTCAACTACCACTTTTTGTTTTAAAGGTAATGAACTAATGGCTCTTGTTATTTGTTCGTGTAACCAGCGCTGTTGTTCAATTTTTTCGGGGGAAGCGGAATTATCTTCAATATGGATATTGTCATCTAATGTAAAAATCTGTTTTCTTCCTATTTTATTCAGGTGATTTATAGTTAAATTTACAACGATTCTATAAAGCCATGTTGAAAAAGAAGATTTTGCCTTGAAATTATTAATTTGTTCATATGCTTTAATAAAAGCTTCTTGAGACAGGTCGTCTGCATCGGCATGGTTATTAGTCATCCTGTAAGCTACAAAGTAAATTCGTTGCTTATACTTTTCCACCAATTTGCCAAAAGCATTATTATCCCCTGCTTTAACTTGATTAATTAAGCCAATATCTTCTTCTATTGCCACCATATACCTTTTGTATTGGACAATTTCTCGACTAAATTCTTTGATTCACCAAAAAATATGGATGGAAGGAGTAATCTAGTTTATTGAATATATTCTATTTTCCCGCCCACTATTGTACAAATAGTTTTTCCTTTAAAATTCCAGCCGATAAAGGGGGAGTTTTGGGAGAGGGACTTGATATCTTCTAATTTAAACTGCCACTGTTTTTTAGTGTTGATAATTGTAAGGTCTGCGTCTTCGCCAACTTTGATTTTGCCTTTCTTCAAGTTAAGTATTTTGGCTGGATTGCTCGTCAGTTTTTCAACTGCTTCGGATAAGGTGAGTATTTTTCTATCAACCAACTGCTTCATAATAAGTGGAAGTGTGGTCTGAAGCCCGAGCATTCCAAACGGAGCATTTTCATATTCAAACTCTTTCTCTGTGGAAAGATGCGGAGCATGGTCGGAAGCAATTACATCAATTGTCCCGTCTTTTAAACCTTTTTCTATCGCTTTTATGTCTTCCTTTGTTCTTAAGGGGGGATTAACTTTTGTATTGGTATCAAATGTTCTGACCGCTTCTTCGGTTAGTGTAAAGTGATGCGGTGTTACTTCGCAGGTAACTTTCACGCCTCTTTTCTTTGCTTCGCGGATAAGTTCCACCGAGCGTTTTGTTGATACGTGACAGATATGTAGACGCGCTCCCGTTAATTCTGCAAGCAATAAATCTCTTGCAACCATTATTTCTTCTGATTCTTTAGGTATTCCCGAAAGTCCTAAGACTGTGGAAGTATAACCTTCGTTCATACTTCCGCCCAACGATAAACTTCCGTCTTCGCAGTGGCCTATTATCGCAACATCAAGCATAAGCGAATATTCCATCGCCCGACGCATTAACAGTGAATCTCCAACGCCATTGCCGTCGTCAGAAAAACCAATCGCGCCCATACTGGCAAGTTCAGCCATCTCAGAAAGCGTTGCACCTTTTCGCCCCTTTGTTATTGCAGCTATCGGATACACATTACAATGAGCTTTTTTTGCTTTTTCCAATACAAAATTCAGTGTGGATGCATCATCTATGGCGGGAGTCGTATTGGGCATACAACATATACTTGTAAACCCGCCGTGAACTGCGGCTATACTGCCAGAGGCAATAGTCTCCACATTTTCCCTTCCGGGTTCGCGAAGATGTGTATGCATATCAATTAACCCTGGCAAAACTATCTTGCCTTTTGCATCCAAAATTTTTGCGCCGTCTGATTTCAGATTTTTCCCTATTTTGGAAAACTTTCCGCCTTCAATGTAAATATCTAAAACTTTATCCGTTTTGGAAGATGGGTCAATTACCCTGCCATTTTTAATTAGAATTGCGCCTCTTTTTGCCATCACGGTTTCTTTCCTCCGGTTCTGCGCCCCACAGCCTTGCCTCGCCTTACAGACGAAGCTGACTGCGAGGCAGAGGTTGGCGCCCCTCCGAGTAAAATATAAAGCACAGCCATCCTAACAGCTACGCCATTTGTAACTTGAGCCAAGATAACAGAATTCTTGCTGTCAGCAACTTCAGGGTCTATTTCTACACCTCTATTTATAGGACCGGGGTGCATAATAAGAACATCTTTCTTTGCTTTACTCAATCTTTCCATCGTGACTCCAAAGCGCTGCCTATATTCTCTTAGCGATGGGAAAAAACTGCCTTTTCCCGCCTCGCCGGAGACGGCAAGTCGGGGCTGGTGTCTTTCTGTCTGGATACGCAGAGCCATCAGCACATCCATATCTTCTATTACTTCATCAAGTGAGTTAAATATCTTTACAGGCATATTCTCAAGATACGCAGGTATGAATGTCGGAGGAGCTACTATGAAAACCTCCGCTCCCATTTTATTAAGTCCCCAGATATTTGAGCGAGCAACTCTGGAAAAGCGAATATCGCCTATTATTGCAACTTTAAGACCTTTAAGTTTTCTTTTCTTTTCGCGTATCGTGAACATATCAAGAAGTGCCTGCGTAGGATGTTCATGCGCACCGTCTCCTGCGTTAATTACGGGAACTGATAATTTTTTTGCCAAAAGATGCGGGATCCCGGCACCGCTGTGTCGGACTACAACGGCATCTATTTTCATTGCTTCAATGTTTAGCGCAGTATCAAGAAGAGTTTCATTTTTAAGAACTGAAGAACCTGGTGTGGAAAAATTTACCGTATCAGCAGAAAGTCGTTTCTCTGCCAGCTCGAAAGATATGCGTGTGCGTGTTGATGGTTCAAAAAAGAGATTAACTATTGTTTTTCCTCGTAATGTCGGAACTTTTTTGATAGGACGTTCGGAGATTTCCTTGAAAGAAATCGAAGTGTCTAGAATATGAATGATTTCATCTGGATTTAGTTCTTCAATACCAAGAAGGTCTTTTCTATTCCAGTTCATCAGGGTTTAGCTATTTCTTCTTTATCTAACTTCTGTTTTATTGCTATTACTCCCTCTTTCCCGTCTATCTCTTTAAGTTTTACTTCCACAATCTCGCCTGCATTTACAGTCATTTTCTTTGACACATAATCGGGCTGGATAGGTAATTCTCTCTCTCCTCTGTCGATCAAAACAGCAAGGCGGATAGAGGAAGGTCTACCGAAATCTATTAAAGCGTCCATTGCCGCTCTTATGGTTCTGCCCGTAAAGAGAACATCGTCGACAAGTATAACATTTTTCCCGGTAATATCGAAATCTATTTCGGTTTCACGCACTATTGGATCAGGTCCCACAGAAGTAAAATCATCACGATAAAGAGTAATATCAAGAATCCCTAAGGGAATCTCTATACCAGTTTCCTTTTTTATTCCTTTCACCATCCTGGAAGCAAGTATGTTTCCCCTTGACCTGATACCAACAATCACAAGTTCTGAAAGGGAAGGGAAATCTCTGATAACCTGATTAGTTATAATCTTCCAAGCTTCTGCCAATTCTTTCTCTTCCATCACGTTTTTGCCAATCATTCGGTAAAAATTATCAGAATCGAGGCTAATAGTCAAATGGGAATGCCTTGGGTGCTGTTTTGTTTGACTGGGAAAAAGGAAAATGTTATGCTTTCGCCAGTAAATCGTTTTTGATTTACTCATTTCCCTGGTAGCTCAACCGGTAGAGCGGGTGGCTGTTAACCACTAGGTCGGGGGTTCGAATCCCTCCCAGGGAGCTAATTTTGAGTGAAAATCCCCCTTCCTCAATTTCAAAGGCAAGGAGAGGGGATAATTTTTTAGTATAAGCCAATGCTAAATTTCGGAAATTAGTTAACAATTATCAAAATTTAGGAAGGGGCGAAAAATGAAAATAGGACTTATAGGCCTGCCGCAGGCAGGGAAGAAAACGCTTTTCAGATTGCTTACGCGATACACATTTTCAGAAAAAGATTTGGCTGCCAATAAAAACATAAAAAGTTTTTTCCAAATCAAAGACCCTAGATTTGACCATCTTGTTTCAGCATATAAACCTAAAAAAGAAGCCCGCGGGGGAGTAGACATTGAATTACTTCCTGATTTGGGACAGGATGCGATGGAGAAAGGCGATATATTTAAAGATATTGCCGAATTCGATGCTGTTTGTCATGTAGTTCGGGCTTTCGGCGATGATTCTATTTATCACATAAATGGTTCAGTAGATTTTAAGCGCGATATAGACAATATTAATTCCGAATTTATACTACATGACCTTCTTTTTATTGAAAAAAGATTGGAGCGCATAGAAACTAATTTAAAAAAAGCTAACGCAGGAGAAGAATTAAAAGAAAAAGAACTTTTACTCAAACTAAAAACGCAATTGGACAAGGAACTGCCACTGCGGTTAATTGACTTAACTGCACAGGAAACAAAGATTATAGCCAGTTATCCGTTTATTACGGCAAAAAAATTAATCATCGTATTGAATGTTTCAGAAAACGAACTTGGTGATGTTGAAAATCTTAAAAAACTGGAACAGGAATATCAAGTTCTGGATATTTATATATTGCAAATTTGCGCAAAAGTAGAATCAGAAATTTCCGAATTAGATACCAAACAGGAGAAAGAAGAATTCCTCACAGCGCTTGGGATTAAAGAACCGGCAATAGATGCTCTTACACGCACCTGCATAAAAGCTGTCGACTTGATATCTTTTTTCACGGTCGGTTCCGATGAGGTCCGACAATGGCTGATAAAGGCAAATTCATCCGCTCCTGAAGCAGCAGGGGTTATACATAGCGATTTACAAAAAGGATTTATCCGCGCCGAAGTTATGAAATATACCGATTTTTTAGCGCTGGGACACGAAGACAAGTTAAGGCAGGAAGGTAAAGTTTCCTTGAAAGGTAAAGACTATATCGTTGAAGACGGTGATATAATAAATATCAAATTTAATGTTTAGAAGATTTTGTTTGAGATATAAAAAAATAAGGGGAGAGATTTAGATGTCCATTTTAAAAGAGTTTAAAGAATTCGCTATTAAGGGCAATGCAATAAATATGGCAATAGGTATAATCATCGGCGCATCTTTCGGTAAAATTGTCACTTCTTTGGTAAACGATATAATCATGCCGCCTTTGGGAGTGCTAATCGGAGGTGTCGATTTTAAAAATCTGAAGATAATTTTAAAAAAAGCATATGCAGACATCCCTGCCGTTACTCTCAATTACGGGCAATTCATAAATACAGTGCTTGATTTTTTAATCGTAGCTTTCACTATTTTCCTGATGATAAAAGTCATTAATAGGCTGAATAGACAGGCAGAAAGCAAAAAATTACAGCAAAAGAAGTCCCAATAATAATCAAGAAATAGTTTGAAATACTTTTTCCGTTTTGATAGTATACTGTTGACATCTTGAAACTGGCGGGATAACCTGTTGTGCATGGAATAACCATGGGGAATTGAGATGTCATGATTCACGTCGTCCGCCTGGGCAAACACGAGTTGTTTACCGGGATGGGCAAAACCTTCCAAAGGTCAATAACTCCGGGAATTAAAAAATGAAAAAAAATGCCTGGAGAAATTTCAAAGGTCGTATCTGGCGAAATGATATAAATGTCAGGGACTTTATTCAAAATAATTACACTCCTTATGATAAGGATTCGTCATTTTTAGAAGGTCCGACTCAAAGAACCAAAAAACTCAGGAAGAAACTCGCAAAACTATTAGCGCTTGAGAGAAAGAAAGGCGGGGTTCTTGATATAGACACAAAAACCGTCTCTTCTCTTCTAACTTACACTCCCGGCTATATAGACCGAAAACAAGAAATAATCGTAGGTCTTCAAACAGAACACGTTCTAAAAAGAGGAGTCAATCCTTTCGGCGGGATAAAAATGGTTAAAAAATCCTGCGAAGCTTACGATTATAAACTACACAAAAAGATTGAAGAATATTTTCATTTCAGAACCACACATAACGACGGAGTATTCAGGGTTTACACGGATGAAATGAAAAAAGCCCGAAAGAGCGGAGTAATAACAGGACTTCCCGACGCTTACGGAAGAGGAAGAATCATAGGTGATTACCGCCGGGTTGCTTTATACGGGGTTGATTACCTTATAGAAAAAAAGCGCGCTGACAGAGATGTGATTAACAAAAACCTTATGAACGAAAAAAACATAAAACTGTCAGAAGAACTTTATAAACAGGTTGATTTTTTGGATAAACTCAAAAAAATGGCAAAAATGTATGGGTTTAACATTTCAAAACCCGCTTCAAATGCCATTGAGGCAACACAGTGGCTCTATTTTGCATATCTGGGCGCAATAAAAGAACAAAACGGCGCCGCGATGTCTTTGGGAAGAGTGAGCACTTTTCTGGATATTTACTTCCAGCGCGACTTAAAGAAAGGTTTATTGACTGAAGAAAAGGTTCAGGAAATAATAGATGACTTAGTGTTAAAACTTAGAATGGCAAGACATTTGAGAACCCCCGAATATAACGAACTTTTTGCGGGAGACCCCTTATGGATAACAGAATCCTTAGGAGGCATAGGTAAAAACGGCAGGACCCTTGTAACAAAAAGTTCTTTCAGATTTTTGAATACGCTTTATAATCTCGGTTCTTCCCCTGAACCAAACCTAACTGTCCTATGGTCTAAAAAATTACCTTTAAAATTCAAGCAGTTTTGCGCAAAACTATCTATTGATACTAACTCTATTCAATATGAAAACGACGATATGATGAGACCTCTTTACGGGGACGATTATGGTATGTCGTGTTGTGTTTCCGCAATGAAAATAGGCAAACAATCTCAGTATTTCGGCGCGCGTTGTAATCTTCCCAAAGTTCTGCTTATGGCTCTAAACGGCGGCAGAGATGAGAAAGACGGCAAACAAATCGGGCCTAAAATGCCTATTTATAAAACCAAGAAACTTGATTATAAGCAAGTCCTAAAAAGATACAATGTTTATCAAAAATGGCTCTGCAAACTATATGTAAATACAATGAATATAATTCATTTTATGCACGATAAATATGCCTACGAGAAATTACAGATGGCATTACACGACACAAATGTAGAAAGATTTATGGCTTTTGGAATAGCGGGTCTATCCGTAATTGCAGATTCCCTAAGCGCAATTAAATACGCGAAAGTTAAACCTGTTTACGGCAAAAACAAACTTATAGTGGATTTTAAGGTTAAAGGCGATTTTCCTAAATATGGAAATGATGATGACAGGGTAGATAACATATCAAAAAAAATAGTGACGGATTTTTATAATAATCTGAAGGAAACTCCCGCGTATAGAAATTCAAAACATACGCTTTCAATTCTGACTATAACTTCAAATGTAGTTTACGGTAAAAAAACAGGCGCTACTCCTGACGGCAGGAAAAAGGGCGAACCATTTGCGCCGGGCGCAAACCCCATGCATAAGAGAGATTCCACAGGTGCGCTTGCCTCACTCAATTCTGTCGCCAAGATACCATATAAATGTTGCAGAGACGGCATTTCTAATACTTTCAGTGTTATTCCCGGCGTTATAGGCAAGAAAACATCGGAACAAATAGACAACCTTGTGACAATGATAGACGGCTACTTCATAAAAAACGGTCATCATCTAAACGTAAATGTATTAAACCGGGAACAACTTATTGATGCGATGAAAAATCCGCATAAATACCCAAATCTCACAATCAGGGTTTCAGGTTATGCGGTCAACTTCCATAGACTTAGCAAAGAACAACAAAAAGAAGTTATTTCAAGAACGTTTCACTGCAGTATCTGATGAAATGAAAGGATACATCCATTCTATTGAAACACTCGGCGCACTTGACGGGCCGGGCTTAAGAGTTGTCGTTTTCTTCCAAGGTTGTCCGATGCGATGCAAGTATTGCCAAAATCCCGACACATGGCTCATGAAAGACGGGATTCTAACAGATACAAAAACACTCATCAAAAAGATAGAAAACTACAAGCCTTATTTCGGATTGCTTGGCGGGGTTACTGTCTCCGGCGGGGAGCCATTTATGCAGACAAAGTTTCTTATGTCCCTGCTCAAAAGTCTGGAAAAAAGAAAAATAAAAACCGTAATCGATACCTGCGGATATTACTTATCGCTTACCGTAAAAAATTGCCTGAAATATACTGACCTTGTGCTTCTTGATATAAAACACACCGTTGACGCCAAACACAAAAAACTGACAGGTAAACCTCTCTCAAACATGCTTAAATTTTTCAACTATTGCTGCAGTCAAAGAAAAAAAATATGGATAAGACAAGTAATTATCCCCGGCATTAACGACACGAAAAAAGATATGCAACAGCTTGCATCCTTTGTAAAAAATTGTAAAACTGTCCAAAAGGTTGAACTTCTTCCTTATCACTCAATGGGCAAGTGGAAATGGAAAAAGTTAGGCAAAAAATATTCTTTCCGTGGGAAAAAGGAACCTACTCCTGAAAAAATCCGCGAACTTCAAGCTTTTCTCTCGGGAGAATTAAAATACTTAAATTAAAGTTCAGTAAAATAAAAATTTTTTATTCTTTTCTATTTGAATTATAATATAAACACTTAAACTACGATGAAAATTAAATTCCTTGGTGCGGTCGGAGATGTAACAGGTTCGAGATTTCTTCTTGAAGGCGATAAATCGCAAGTCTTGATAGATTGCGGTTTGTATCAGGGCAGAGGTTCTCGCGCACGCAACTGGGAAAAATTTCCGGCGGAGCCGACAAAAATAGATAGCGTAATCCTCACACACGCGCATCTTGACCATTGCGGTTATCTTCCTAAACTCGTGAAAGAAGGTTTCAAAGGGAAAATATTCTGCACTGAACCTACTGCGGAAATTGTGAAAATCACTCTTTTGGACTCTGCAAAAATACAAGTAGAAGATGCGGAACGCAAACAGAGAAGACATGAAAAGGAAGGAAGAAAGGGGCCGTATCCGGAGGTTCCGCTTTATACAGTGGAAGATGCTGAAAGTGTTTTTCCTCTTATTCAAGCTATATCATATAAGAACCAGACTCAAATTACTGACGAAGTAAAAGCGACTTTTTATGACGCGGGGCACGTACTTGGTTCATCAATGATTGAGTTGGTATTCGATAGTAACGGCAAGAAAATTAAAGCTATATTTTCAGGGGATATAGGCAGATGGGACAAACCCATTCTTAACAACCCGACCACTTTTGATGAAGCCGATTATGTCTTTATGGAAACAACCTACGGCGATAGGCTTCACGAAGAAAAAGGCCCGTCGGTAGAAAAATTACAGAAAATCATTGTTGAGACCGTTGAGAAAGGTGGAAACATCATCATTCCGACATTTGCCATAGAAAGAACACAGGAACTTCTTTTTCATTTGAGCCAACTGTTAAGAGAAAAGAAAATTCCGGCTCTGCCTGTTTTCGTAGATAGCCCCATGGCTATAAATGTTACCGAGGTTTTTAAAAATCATGTCGATTATTTCGACGAGGAAACACGGAACCTTATTAATAACGGCAATTCGCCTTTTGATTTCCCATCGCTAAAGACAACAAGGTCAAGCGAGGACTCTAGGAAAATTAACGATGTGAAAGAGCCCTCCATCATTATGGCAGGTTCGGGTATGTGTACCGGAGGCAGGATAAAATATCATCTTTTAAGTAATATTACCCGGCCTGAAAGCACTATATTATTCGTGGGATATCAGGCGAGAGGGACTTTGGGAAGAGAAATACTGGAGCGACCCGAAACAGTGAGAATTTTGGGCGCAATGCATGAAGTCAAAGCGAGAATAGAAAAAATAAACGGATTTTCAGCTCATGCGGACAGGGAGGAGCTTTTGAAATGGATTTCAGGATTTAAGAAAGCCCCCAGTAAAATATTTTTAATACACGGTGAAGAAGAAGTGACCGCAAGTTTCGCATCATTTTTAAAAGAAAAAATTACCAGCGAGATTATAATTCCGGAATATTCGAAAGAATATATTCTTTAAAAAATCCTTAAGTAAAATAAAAAACTAAGTTGCAAGAAAAAATAGAAAAAGCAAAAGCAGCTGCACTACGACTCCTTTCCTACCGCATGAGGTCTTGCAAGGAAATATCAGATAAACTTCAAGACAAGGGTTTTACCCAAAATATTATCCAAGCCGTAATACAAGATTTAAAAAGAATAAATTATCTTAACGACTACGAATTTGCAAAAGCATTCATAGAAAGCCGTCTTATACATAATCCTAAAGGTAAAACACTTCTCCTATATGAATTATTGAAAAAAGGCGTGGATAAAGACACCGTAAATAAGGTATTAGATGAAATTATATCCCGCGAAAAAGAAGAGAATATAGTTAAAGTTTTGGCGCAAAAGCTCTGGCAGAAAAAAAGAAATTTGGACAAAGCAAAAAGAAAGGCTCAAACTTATAATTATTTAGCAAGAAGGGGTTTCCCGGCTTCTCTTATAATAAAAATACTGGAAGAATTAGGAAATTAAAAATTCTTGTAAATATTTAAGATAAAAACAGTGATGCTGCGGAAACTATACCTGCATCTTTACCCAACTTTGCAGGCACTACTTTTACTTCTTTTGCAAGGAGCGAGAAACTCCTTTCGTCTATAACTTTCTTTATTGTGGAAAACAGAATCTCTCCGACTTGTGCGACTCCTCCGCCTATAATAATAACCTGAGGATTAAGTAAGTTTACAAGCCCGCTAAAAAATGCCCCAAGATAGGTTCCAACCTCGACCCAAACCGCTTCAGCTACTTTATCTCCTTTATGATAAGCTTCTGATATTATCTTTGGTATTATGTTAGTAATATCTCCACCGACCATATCTTTTATTAGAGAATCTTGTTTTTTTAATTTTTCCTGTGTAGCCCTGACAATATACTTAGCCCCAACATAACTTTCTATGCAACCCAAGTTCCCGCAACCGCACTTGGGACCTTTATAACAAATCGGGATATGCCCCATCTCAACTGCCGAGTATTTAGTCCCCCTAAGGAGCTTGCCATTTAATACAACTCCTCCTCCTAAGCCTGTGCCGAGCGTGATACAAATGATATTATCGTAACCTTTCCCTGCACCGAATTTATATTCGCCCCAGGTAATAGCGTTTGCATCATTCTCGACTTTTACAGGAATAGAGAACTTTTCTTCAAATATTTTCTTTAGATTCAAATTATTCCAATCGGGAAGATTAGGAGCCAAAAAAACTTTACCGTCTTCATCTACCAAACCGGGTGTCCCGATGCCTATCCCCAGAAATTTTCCCCTGGAGGAGTCATTGAGACAATTATTTATACTTTCAGACATCACTTTAATAACCTGCGCTCTGCCTTGTCCTTGAGGAGTAGGAAGTTCTGTCTTTTCCAAAATTTCGCCATTCTCATCAACAACACCAATCTTAATAAATGTGCCGCCCAAATCCAGGCCTATAATTTTTTTCATGGTTTATTCCAGATTAGTATGATATTTCAGAAGGTCTTTATCCTGCAACCCTTTTTTCTTCTGAATAAGAATTGTTATTATATCGCAAAATATTAAAAGACTTTGTTCAAATAGATTGTTAAGCGGTTGAAAGGACAGTTTTTCCGTAGGAGAATCCGACTTAATGGATGCCGGTATATAAACCGTCAAATCCGAAATCTTTGAGATTTCAGACTCTTTTCTAGCAGTAATCAAGGCAATCCTCATATCTATTTCTTTTGCTTTTTTAGCGATACTTAAAGGAAAAAGACTCTTTCCCGAACCGGAGGCAATAATGAGAAGATTGTCTTTGGATGCTGTAGGTTGAACAATCGCTCCCACAACATGCACATCCACGCCAAGATGGCCTAACCTCTTGGCAAAAGCTTCTATCATTAATTTAGTTCTGCCTGAGCCAACTACAAACACCTTACTTGCAGAAACAATTTCCTCTACCAATTCGTTTACTTCTTCTACTTTATCTAACGTAGAACTAATCTCTTTTATTACCCGTTCTTTAATTTCTAGAAAATCCATTTTAATCGTTGCTATTTTAGCATACTTTTTTATTCGGCAAAATCACCAGTTGACAAGTTCTCATTCCGCTGGTATGCTCGTATTCTTTCGAAGGAGAAAGACATATGTATTTTTATTAAATCCTACCCAAGAAGTTCTTAAATAGAGTCCAAAAATGACAGATAAAAATAAGATAAAAAAGAAGCTATCCTCTCAAATAATGGGGTTGCTGGACGGGGACATTAAATATAAAACGCTACTTGAAAATATCCCACAGAAGATATTTCTTAAGGATATAAATTCAGTTTATGTGTCTTGCAACAGAAATCTTGCCCGGGGCTTGAAGATTAAACCTGAGGAGATTGTTGGAAAGACAGATTATGATTTTTACCCTAAAGATTTGTCTGACCAATACAGAAAAGACGATAGAAATATTATGCAGTCCGGGCAGATAAAAGAGATAGAAGAGAAGTATACATTAGACGGGCAAGAAAGGTTTGCGCACACTGTTAAGGCACCGGTCAAGGATAAAGAAGGAAACGTTGTTGGCATAATAGGTATTTTCCGGGATATCACCGAGCGCAAAAAAACAGAGCGGGAATTAGAGGAAACCAAAAAGCAGATTGAACTTATACTCAGCCATACAAAAACGGGGTTGGATATCATAGATTCTAAATTCAATATCAGATACATAAACTCGGGATGGCAGAAAGTTTACGGTGATCCAAAAGATAAAAAATGCTATGAATACTTTATGGAACGAAAAAAAGTTTGCTCCAACTGCGGCATACAAAAAGCACTCGAAACAAAAAAACCTATTGTAACAGAAGAGATTCTTGTTAAAGAAAATAATCGCCCCATTCAGGTTACTACCATACCTTTTCAAGACCATACCGGTGAATGGCTGGTAGCAGAGATTAATGTAGATATCACCGAGCGTAAAAAAATAGATGAAAAATTAAAACTATACCAAGAACATCTGGAGGAATTAGTTGAAAAGCGTACCTATGAATTGGAAATGGTTAATAAAAAATTTCAGCAAGATGTCATTACCTGCAATAGAATGAGCGATGAACTGCAGAAAAGTGAAAAACGCTACAGAAACCTGTGGGATGATGCGCCGGTTGCTTATCACACATTGGATACACAAGGCATTATTACGAATGCAAATAAAACCGAGGCCAAAATGCTCGGATATAAGTTAAAAGATATAATTGGAAAATCCATTTTTAATTTCATATTGCCGGAACAACGCGAAGAAGCCCAAAGAAGGTTTCAGGAAAAATTAACCGGTAAGCATCTTTCCAAGGCAGAGCGCAGAATATATGTTAAAAACGATGGCTCAGAACTTTATATGTCAATTGACGATATGTTGGAATATGACAATAGCGATAAAATTACCGGAATCAAAACGACAATGGTGAATGTTACCGAAAGTAAAGAAATGGAAAAAGCCTTACGAGAATCAGAACTGCAATATAAAACGACCATTAACTCCATGAGAGATGCAATTCATGTTGTTGATGCCGACCTGAGAATTATTTTATGTAATAATGCTCTGCAAAAATGGTTAGAGGACATGGGATTCAAAGCAGAACTTTCGGGGAAAATATTATTTGACGTTATTCCGTTTCTTTCCGACAAAGTCCGCAACGAATACAGCCAAGTATTTGAATCCGGAGAAATACTCACAACGGAAGAACATATCAACTTTATAGGAAAGGAATGGGTTACAGAAGTTCGCAAGATACCGATTGAGGAAAACAACAAAATAGTTAGAGTCCTTACAATCATAAGAGATATTACCAAACGCAGGAAAACAGAAGAGACTATCAGACATTTGGCTTATCACGATATCCTAACAGATTTGCCCAACAGAACGCTTTTTAACAATCGTCTCGCCTTAGAATTAAACCGTGCGCAAAGAAATAAACAAAAGGTTTCCGTTATGCTTATGGACCTTGACAGATTCAAGAAGATTAATGATACATTGGGACACAGTTTAGGAGACCAATTGTTAAAAGAAGTCGGAAAACGATTATTGGACATTGTGCGTTCAAGCGATACCGTAGCCCGAATGGGAGGAGATGAATTTATCCTGTTATTACCCGAAACTCCCCTCATTCAGGATATTACCAAAATAGCAAAAAAAATTCTGAAAGAGATTAAAAAACCTTTTTTTATAAGTGGCAAAGAGTTAAAAATTACTACCAGCATTGGAATAAGCGTTTATCCAACCCACGGCATGGACGCCGAAGCACTCATTAAAAACGCCGACATTGCAATGTATCAGGCCAAAAAAGCAGGTCGAAATAAATTCTTCAAATATAAATTAAATCCAAAATAAATAACGGGGAATATTTAGCCCGATTTAGATTTGGAGTAACCCGAAGTTTTAATAACCGCCTTTTTGCGGATTATGATAAAACCGTATCTTGGCTAAAAAAGCAGTAAAGATGGGGTTTTTCAATCTACAGACCTATATTTGAAAAGACAAAATAAAGCGATTAAACCGTCTTTTGGTTTTATTTTTTTACCTTCTGCATATCCGCGTCCGGAGTAACTGATAGGCACTTCCCAGAGCCTGTATCGGTTTTTTAAAACTTTGGCAGTAACTTCTACCTCAAACTCAAATCCGCAAGATTTAAGATCAAAAGATTTTAAGATTTCGGACTTAAATAATTTAAAACATGTTTCGAAATCGGAAAGGTTAACGTTGTAAAGAAAATTAGCAACAAAATTCAACAGTAAGTTTCCCATGAAATGCCAAAATAAAAGAACTTTATGCGCGCCCAAAAATCGCGTGCCGTAAACCACATCTGCCTTGCCATCAAGAATCGGCTTTAAAAGAGAAGGGTATTCCTGAGGATTGTATTCCAAATCTGCATCCTGAATTACAACAAGCCCGCCCGTAACATGAGGAAGTGCAGTTCTAATTGCGGAACCCTTGCCAAGATTTGAGTTATGGTGCAATAATTTGAATTCTTTTTTCTCTTTAATGTCTCTTAAAATTTTTTCTGTTCCATCGTTAGAGCCATCATCGACTACAATTAATTCCTTTTCAATGTTGTTTAAATCTACACTAAAGACCTCATCTATGGCTTTACAAACAGTATTCTTTTCATTGTAGACCGGCATTATTATTGAAAGTTTCATATTATTCGGTTGTTGATGTTAAATTATTGAAGAGATGTTTTTCTTTTAAGATTTTTATAAGTGTCTTTACTTTTTCTCTAACGATTTGCTTGTCTTTCTCTAAAACTTTTATTCTTTCTTTAAGCAACATTTCTTCTTTGCTTGTCCGCACTAATTTAGTGGTCTGTTTTTGGAGTTCTTCGATTTCTTTTTTGAAATCGTCCCTCTCCTTTTTTATTTTTTTATACTCAGAGACAAGATGTTCTGTTTTTTGTGAAAGCTCCACCCATTTTTGTTCAGACATGGTCAATAAATAATAATTGATGCTAGATACCGGGTACTAGATTCTAGTTTAATAGGTTTTTCTTGTCTGTTTCTACGAGTATCAAGCATCTAGTATCAGATTCCTTTTGTTTTAAAATCGGCTTCTTAACTTTAGACCTAATTCTTCTAATTTTTTGATGATTTTATCTTGCAACTGATTAATTTCTTCATCAGTTAATGTTTTTTTATTTGAACGGAAACACAAAGAATAGGACATGCTTTTAAAACCGCCCGGAACTTGTTTGCCTTTATAATAATCAAACAGTTTTATATTCTCCAGCAGCTCTTTGGTCTCTTCCGACATTATATTTTCAATCCGAGCTGAAGAGATATCATCCGGAACTATAAAAGAAACATCTCTTACAACGGGTGGATATTTAGGCACGGCCTCTATTTTTTTCTTTAGCCGAACAAACGGCAATAGTAATTCCATATCAATCTCAGCAATGTAGGTTTTTTCTTTTAACAAAAAATTATCCATTAACACAGAATTCGCTTCCCCCATTACTCCGACTTTAACATTATCTTTCAAAAGTGAAAACGTATATGTTTCGCCAAAAACAGAATGTTTATCTTTATTGTAGTCAAGTTTTATTCCAAGCTCTTTAAAAAACGTTTCAATCACACCCTTTAACATATAAAAAGACGATTTTACGCCGCTATTAATCCAATTCGGCTGTTGCCAATCACCGGTCAATAAAATTCCCAAACGGATATTTTCTTCGGGTAACTTATTTTTCCCATATTTATATATGCTGCGAAGCTCAAAAACTTTTATGTTTTTCTCACCTCTTGAGATATTTTCTTGTGCTACCTGAAGAAGTGAAGGAATTAAAGAATATCTTAAAATTTCAAATTCTTCCGAAATGGGATTATCTATTTTGATAGTCTCGTCCATCATGCCCATTGCGGCTTTTTTAAGCAAATCAACGCTTATAAAAGAATAATTTACGACTTCGTTTAGGGAAAGTCTGTTTAATATGCTACGGCATTTCTTAACAATTTTTTCTTTGTTGTCTTCCTTGAGAGAAGGCCCGCCTGCTCCGAAGCGGGCAGGCATTCTGCCTAAAGGAAGAGATAATGGGATAAGGTCATAATTGTTTATTCGCGCTATTTCCTCTATTAAATCAATTTCTTCTTCAATGTCATTTCTCCAACTCGGAACTTGTACTTTCAAACAACTACCGTCTTTTTTTGTCTCAAATCCTAATCCTTGAAGGATTTTATTATAGGAAGGAATCTCTATTCCAAGCACTCGTTTAATTTCAGAGGGATTGAAAGAAATCGTTTTTTTCGCTATTGTTTTCTTTTTATCGACAATTCCTGAAACAATTTCTGCGCCTGATAATTCCTGTATAAGAGAACAGACACGGTTTACTGCAAACTCAGTGCCTTCCAAATCCACCCCTCTTTCAAAACGATAAGAACTTTCACTTGCAATATTTAAAGATTTCGATGTTTTTCTTATAAGTGTCGACGAAAAATTTGCGCTTTCAAGTAGAATATTTTTTGTGTTTTTATTGACTCCCGCTTCTTCCCCGCCCATTATGCCTGCAAGAGCAATAGGTTTTTTGCTATCGGCTATAACGAGAACCTGCCCTAAATCGAGCCTGCTCCGGTTCGAGGCATTAAAAGAGAGAGCTCTTTGTATCCCGTCTAAACATAAAATCTTTTCGTTCTTTTGGGCTTTTCTTACTATTATCTTTTTGTCTGTTATTTTTTCGTAATCAAAAGCATGTAAAGGTTGTCCTGTTTCAAGCATTACATAGTTGGTTATATCAACTATATTATTTATGGGACGAACTCCGGAAAGAATAAGCCGACGCCTCATCCAATGCGGAGATTCTTTGATGTGGACTCCCTCAGCCATTCTGGCAGTATATCTGGGACATAGTCCGGAGTCTTCAACTTTAACCTCTATCTTGTCTTTTATATTTTCTTTTGTTTCTTTAATTACAATCTTCGGCAGTTTTAATTTTTGAGAAGTTAATGCGGCAAATTCCCTGGCAATGCCCATTATAGATAAGCAATCTCCTCTGTTAGGCGTTATCTTGATATCAACCACAGCATCATCCGTTTGGATTTCATCTGTCAATTCATTGCCTGCTTTGCATTTATCAGGCAAAATCCATATTCCTTGAGAATTATCTTCAAGCTCTAATTCTGCTTTAGAACAAATCATTCCCTCAGACTCTACTCCTCTCAGTGCTCTCTTTTCTATTTTAAATCCGTTTGGAAGAGTGTTCCCGGGCAAAATTACAGGGACCTTTATTGCTTCTTTTACGTTGGAAGCGCCACAAATAATCTGTTTGATAGAATCTTCGCCGACATCAACCATACAAATAGTCAGTTTATCGGCAGATGGATGTTTTTTTACAGAAAGGACTTCGCCTATTTTTATCCCGCGAAGAGTTGCAGATTGCTCAATTCTTTCTACTTCAATCCCCAACTGTAATAATTTTTCGGCAAGTTCTTGGGAAGAAAAAGGAATTTCTATAAACTCTTTAAGCCAATTAATCGGAACTTTCATTTTCGGGTAAATTATACCCTAAAACTTAAAAATTCAAAAATTATGATGTGCAAGAACTCATCTTGAAATTTAAAGGTGGAATTACATCGTTTCTTCTTGGCAGGACTTGACCAAATCATCAATGCCTTTCTGAAGTTCGGGCGGAAGACCTAAAATAGCAGTATCCATAAAACCTCTTACTATGACAGCTTGTGCTTCTTCGGAGTTTAAGCCCCTTGTCATAAGATATTCAATTTCTTCTTTTGCAATTTTACCGACTGCCGCTTCATGCGACATATCTAAATCTTTATTTTTCCCCTCAAGTTCGGGAATGGCATGTATAACTCCTCCGGAAGAAAGAATAAGTCCCCTGCATTCCAAATGCGCTTTTACAAAAGGGGCTTCGCCCTTCAAGTGTCCTCTTGCGATAATCGTTCCCCCGTTCGTTACCGCGCGCGATATTATCTCCGCTTTTGTATTGGGCTTACTTAAAATCACACGAGAACCGACATCTATATGCGAGTTGGGGTGGGCATACAGGATTGAATTAAACCGCGCCGTTGCGCCTTCGCCTATTAAAGTTGCCGTAGGATACATCTGAAGAGATTTAACTGGTTTAAGGCAAATATAATTAGATAAAAACATGCCACCTTCCTCCACAACTGCTTTTGATCGAG
>Ga0180007_10001423_pt1 | contig 32883 bp, 27 predicted proteins | sample MM_PC_MetaG_FD_121122 | JGI IMG/M metagenome (GOLD analysis project Ga0180007, IMG submission 121122) | Groundwater microbial communities from the Aspo Hard Rock Laboratory (HRL) deep subsurface site, Sweden - MM_PC_MetaG | ecosystem: Environmental > Aquatic > Deep subsurface > Groundwater... | reverse complement strand
TGTCATGCTGGGTCTGTGGTTTCTGTGGCATTTGGAAACGGTAGAGCAGCAACACAAGAACAGTCAAAAGAAACACCACATTCAGAGAAAGCACATGCAACTCAGTATTGTCAGATACTACCTGGAAAAGATACACTCTGAGATTATCCTTACAGTGGAAGGGAGGTATATGGTATGAGGGTTATTGGAAGTGCAGGCGGGTCAGTTACCTAAGACCATTGACAACATAACAATAAATAGCTTATAATACTCATATCCTATTTAGAGCTAACAAGCAACTATGGCACATCGTAAAGCCGGTGGTTCCACACAACTAGGTCGTGATAGTAATCCAAAATATCTTGGCGTTAAAATTGCAGGCGGTGCTAAAGCAAAAGCTGGTGCAATCATTATTAAGCAGCGTGGCACCAAATTTAGAGCTGGTGAAAATGTAAAAAGAGCAAAAGACGACTCTCTTTTTGCACTTAAAGAAGGTACCGTTGAATTTCACGACAAGCGAGTAACCAAATACGACGGTAATGTTATTCGTGCAAAATACGTACGCGTAGTGTAACACCACAAAAAAACACCTAGACTAGTAGTATCTAAGTGTTTTTTTATTTTCTAAAAACAAATACCTATATTTTCTTCCTACGCTCCTTGCATGCCTTAATAAAACTTTTAAACAACGGATGTGGAGCAAGAGGTCTCGATTGAAACTCTGGATGAAACTGTGTTCCCACAAACCATGGATGCGACGGATTTTCAATAATTTCAACAAGATCAAGCTTTGGATTAACACCTGCAAAAACTAATCCATGCTTAGAGAGAATGTCTCTGTAGTCATTACTGACCTCATACCTGTGGCGATGTCTCTCAGAAACCATATTCTTACCATAGGCCTTGCTAGAAATAGTATTCTTCTTTACCGCACACTCATACGCTCCAAGTCTATTAGTGCCACCATATTGCTTCTTCTCAAGGAGCTTCTTCTGCTCCTCCATTGGCTCAATAACTGGATACTTGGTATTTGGCTGAGCCTCAACAGTATTAGCAGTCTTCAGACCACAAACATGACGTGCAAACTCTATTACAGCCATCTGAAGACCAAGGCAAAGGCCAAAATACGGAATATCATGTTCTCTTACAAAACGAACTGCTTTAATTTTTCCTTCAAGACCTCTTTTACCATACCCACCAGGAACAATAACCCCATCCATCTCCAACAAAGTATTGAGTGTCTTTGCATCTTTTTCGAATTTCTCACTATTTACCCAATGAATATTTGCTTTAACATTATTCCCCCATGCACCATGCTTTATTGCTTCAATTACTGACACATATGAATCCTCTAAAGCATAGTCCCCTGTTTTAAAGTATTTTCCTACAATAGCAATATTAACTTCATCACTCGTGGTCATAATATCATTAACCATTGATTCCCACTTCTTAATACCGGTCTTTCGTGGTTTAAGGCCCATATCTTTGAGCACAATCTCTGCAAACTTCTGTTTTTCTAATACCTCAGGTACGAGATAAATACTGTCACAATCGGGGTTTGATATTACATGATCAAACTCAACTCCACAGAACTGCTTAATCTTTTCTTTGCGTTTTTTGTCCAACTCGCGCTCTGAACGACCAACAATAAAATGAGGAACAATACCATGAGAATTAAGCGTTCTCACCGAATACTGTACTGGCTTTGTCTTCATTTCCCCTACTGACTTTGGTATAGGAAGATACGATACATGCACATGAATAACATGATCACGCCCCAAAGCCTGCTCCATCATACGTGCTGCCTCTAAAAAGAGGACTCCTTGGTACTCCCCTACCGTGCCGCCAAGTTCAATAATAACGATCTCGGCTTTTGCCTGCTTCCCTGCTTCTTTCACCCTTCTGATAATCTCTTCTGGAACATGCGGCACCACCTCAACATCTTCGCCCTCATACTCAAAGTTACGCTCACGCTTAATTACTTCTTGGTAAATCTGACCGGTTGTTATAAATTGTGCACGCGTCAAACTTTTATTTAAAAATCGCTCATATGTCCCAATATCTTGATCGGTTTCTATCCCATCATTTGTTACAAACACTTCACCATGCTCAGTTGGTCTAATAGTGCCTGCATCAATATTAACGTACATTTCTGACTTCATGTTCACCACACTATACCCCTTACTCTTAAGAAGCATACCTAAAGAAGCCGATGTTATCCCCTTCCCTAAGCTAGAGATAACACCTCCTGTAACAAATATATAACGTGTTTTTATTGATTTCATGCCAAAAATTTATTTCGTATTTTTCTATTCTTTTTCAATATGCAATGTCGCTTTTGCCTGCGTATCCTTATCTAATTTAAAATGGAACGTATGATCACCAAGCTTCTTTACTGGTTCCTTAATAGCAATATAGCGAGCATCAATCACTTCGCCGATATCTTTTCCCATAATCTCGGCGATATCCTTTTCTCTGATTGAACCAAAGAGTGCACCAGTCTCGTCTGCTTTGACAGTATGCGAAAAAGTTTTACCCTCAATGTGCTCAATGTATTTTTGTAATTGCTCCTTCTTTTCCTTTCCTTCGCTCTGCCTCTTTTCAAGAAGCATCTCTCTTTTTTCCAAAGCCTCTGTGTCAGCAGGAACTGCAAGGCCCTTTGGCACTAAAAAGTTCCGCGCGTATCCATCAGACACACGAGCTATGTCTCCTTTTTTCCCTAACCCTTGGACAGTATCTTGTAATATGACATTCATAACTCTTTTCATTAATCGATAAACCTATCTAATTATTGTAAACGATTTGAACTCATCTGTATAGTCACTAACATCCACATCTACTGCGCTTACTTGAGCTCCAGATGGTCCCTCTCTACTCCACTTAGTAAGCTTATCAAGTGCGTTCTCATCACCTTCGGCAATAATCTCCACTGTAGCATCATCACAATTTCTAACCGTTCCAGTTATTCCGTGCATCGTTGCATACTTAACCGTATTTTCCCTAAAAAAGACACCTTGAACAGCGCCATGTACAATGAGTCGTGTTCTACGCTTCATGAGTTCTTACTTCTCCTTGCAAGCTCAGTAAAAAGCGTCATCCCTGCGATAGCTACACCAACATCATCTGCATATCCAAAAATAGGAACTAGATCGGTCAAAAAATCCAATGGAAACACTAGATACAGTGCAGCAAATAGAGGAATAAGTTTGTATTTTAAGGGAACAGAAGAATCAAAAATGAGTTTAAACGCATCAATAGCTACAAAAGAACGCTCAGCATTTTTTTTACTCATGCTCATTAATTAATTCAATAGCCTTATCTAACTGTGGATCCAATTCTTGTTCATACTCCTCTCTGGTTCGATCAATATCAACATCTACAGCCAGTCCTTCTTTATTTATATCAATACCCTTTGGTGTCAGCCACTTCGCAACACTTATTCTTAAACTTGAATCACCTGAAGTATTAATAAGCTCTTGAACAGTACCTTTCCCAAATGTCTGTTTTCCAATTAACAATGATCCGCTATTGTCCCTTAGCGCCCCTGCAACAATCTCCGCTGCACTAGCTGAATTATCATTTACAAGCACATACACAGGAATAGTGTCTAGTCGTGGAGACTGAAGCGTTTTGTATTCTTCTTTTCTTCCATCGCTAAATTCTTCTATTGCCACAACAGAGCCTTTGTCAAAGAACTCTCCAGAAACGGTCACTGCTTCATCAAGCAGCCCTCCAGTGTTATTTCTCATGTCTAGAATAATCGCATCTGGATTTTTTGAAAGATTTACCTTTACTGCTTCAGAAAATTCTTCTGAAGTCGTCTCAGAAAAGGTAGAGATCTCAATATAAAGAACAGTTTTTCCTTCTTCAGTCTCAATAATGCGGGAATCAACACTATCCACTTGAATGGTATCGCGTACTATAGGAATCTCAAGCGCTTCTTCTTCACCTTCTCTTACTATAGTTAAGGTTACCGTTTCACCCTTTTTACCACGAATATTCTTTACCGCCTCATACAAAGACATTTTTGATACATCCTGGTCATCAATTTTGAGCACAATATCATCTTCCCGTACACCCGCGTTCTCTGCAGGAGTATCTCTGAGTACAGAAACTATCGTAAGCATCTTGTCTCGCACGGTAAGCTCAGCACCAATACCATCAAAATGCCCATTTAAAACCTCATCTCTAAACTCCTTAGTTTCCTCGGGATCCATAAACACCGTGTACGGATCCTCAAGTGAGTCAACCATACCTTTGATTGCACCGTAATAGAGCTTCTGATAATCAACCGTGCCGTTAATATGCTTTTTACTAATTAAGTCCCAAAGCTCCCAAAACAAGTCAAAGTCGACTTCATCTACCCTGTCCGTGTATTTATGCTTTACGTTCGTCTCAGCCTGCTGCTCTTCAACATTTTGTGCAACACTATTGCTCCGTCCATAAAAAAGCCCGGCAAGAAAACTAACAAGGACAAAGAGAATGACAAGATAAACACGAAACCACTTTTGATAGCTTTTTGAATACATTATTTAAAGGTCACTTTAAATTCTCTATCTATCTGTAAATCAGCGTTAAACTCAACCACATTATCTGAAACAAGTGTACCATACTCTGCAGGCTCAAAGGATGCAATAGGCTTTTTGAATGTAAGATTCGCCCTAATTTTTGGCTTCTTTTGCCCTATCTGCTTTTGGAAGTAAAGTGTATACTCGTTATCGTCCCCAAAGATAGTTACAGGAACATCATATGAATACGTTAACTCACGCTGTTCCCCCGGTTCAATAGTTACAAAAGTACCAAATGATGTTTTTCCAAGTTCTTGAGTCACTTCATACGGATTAGCTGGATCAATATAGTATTCTCCACTCTTTTCATTGCCCTCTACACCTAAGAATTCACTCCCCTCTGGAACGTAAATCCTATTCCAGTTTCTGTACCGCGTTGTTTTCCAGGTAAATCCGGGCGCTGTATTTTTGTACGTCAAATGTGCTTCAACGCGTGGCTTATCCCCCGTTGCATCAAGCGTATATTCGTATTGCCGCTCAATGAATTCATCAGTTTTAAGACTCGCCATATTTGAGTCAACAACCATCATGTAATCACCGGGGACATCTTGCACTGTGCCAGCCCAATTCTTATCAACCAAGAACTTTTGAATATCAGGATTCTCCATGTACATTACCAAGTGCTTCTCCATAAGCGAACGTTGTACAACATCAGCCATAGTCATCCACTTTTCTCGAGGTAATGTCATAACTTTTCCAAGAAGCACCGCTGCCAAATCACTAATAATATCTTTTCTTTCATGAAAATCAATACCTTTGTCTACAAAATTCTTCTCGACGTGAAACTCTAGCTGCTCAGTAACATTGTCCTTTGTAAAAGTATACGGATACCCAGGAATCTGTGTTGGTCCGGTAATTTCAAGTAAGAATGAAATAAAATCAGGGGTAATACCTACAACACCGTCAAACGTTTCTGTACCACCCTCCAACGCATAAAAATTCATAACTTCCTTTGAAGACTCAGCAAAGTCCGGCGACCAGTTTGCATCCCGCATGTACCAGCTCTTATTAAACGGTGCGGCAAGTTTTTTGATTTGCCACGGAGGATCAACTTCAATATCTGCTTTTTGATCAAGACCATACACATCATGTGTCGTAAACTCTAGCATTTCAGCATCTTTAACCTTTACTATGCCATAACTTCCAAGGAAACCACCGGAAGGTCTAAGCTCAGTATTATTTTGGAATAGTAATAAATAGGTCTGTTCATTTGGATATCCCGCAAGCGCCGGAAATAATTTTGAGATAACCACGATATCTTTAAGATATTTTTTTGCGTCGGGCAAACTCTCTCCAATTAAATCCCGTGCCTCAGAAATTTGCGTGACAACACCATCTTCAGGTATTTGTGAAAATTCTACCTCTGCTAATTCAAACTGACTGAGACTTCTCTCAAGTTCAGGCGCACTTTGCTTAAGTTGCTTTAAGATCTCGCCTTTCTGCTCTGGACTCATCCCTTTAAAGCTTGTCACCTCCCCATTCTCACCAAGTGGATCCATGATATTTTGAGCAACAGAAATTGCTGTTTCAACTGAGCTTGTAATCTGCATAGCCCCTTTAAACAAATGATCTGCAGCAACATACTGTCTACGAGCATACGGAATAACTTTCACCCATGAGAGTTTCTTAAAACTCTCGTTGCTTTCTTCAAAATCCTTTTTTGCACTTTCTATTAGTTCAGCGGCTTCATCAAATTTTTGCTCTTCCAAAAGCTCAGGTACCTTCTGAATTTTTTCTTTACCGGAAAGAGCAGACGCATACGCAGACTTTGCTGGATTGACGCTTAAACCAGCAAGAACACCTAGTATTAAAACAAGCGCAACAAGCACTAGGAGTGTAATTTTTAGCCACTTTGGAAATCGCTTTTTTTTCTTTGGTTTCTTTGTAGGCTGCATAGGTTCAGGTTTTGCTAAATTAGGTTTTAGTTTGTTTGTCCTTCGATTCATTTTGTTTTGCATATTTTAAGATGAATTTTATCGCACTCACAATATGAATGCGTGTTTGTTTATTGAAAAAAGCAAAAAAAACATTAGGACTGGATGCCGATGCACGTGCATAGTAGTGAATCATATGAAAATCCGGATAGTACAGTACTTTCCACCCCTTATTCCAAAAACGTCTACACCAATCCACGTCCTCCATATACATAAAAAACCGTTCATCCATGAGGCCAACATCATCAATCGCCTCACGTCTCGCAAGCATTGTTGACCCTAAAATCCACGCCACTTCTCGCTTTGAGCCATGATCCCAATCTGCCAAGGTAAACTTTCTGATCTGCTTTTGAGGACGCTTAAAGTTTCCAAGAAACGTTCGTCTATAAATAATGAGTCGTACGTTTGGATATGAATCAAAACAAGAAAGCTGTAGTGAACCATTTGGATTTTGGAGCTTTGGACCAAGCATACCAATATCAGGATGCTTGGTCATGTATGTAATCATATTCTCAAGTACTCCCGGAAGTGCAGTAATATCTGGATTTAGAAGCAATACGTACCTGCCTTTTGACACACGAATACCCTGATTGACCGCCTTTGGAAACCCAAGATTCTCTTTATTAGCAATCATGGTGATGGAAGGAAAATCTTCCTCAATCATCTGAGCAGTTTCGTCCATCGAGTTATTGTCTACAACAATAATCTCGTACTTAAAGGACGGTTCATGCTTTCTGATGCTTCTGATACATTGCCTCAGTAGCGACGGCGTTTTGTAATGAACAATAATGATAGATAGCGTCATATCCGTCTTTTCACCTGATTTTTCTAGTGTCTGCTCGCTCATAGTACATTAAATAAAGGTAAACCCTTTATGGGTTTACTACCACTAATACCACTTTCTAATATCTTGCTTAGAAATGGTCGTCTTATTAAAAATAGCACGTCTTTTTGCACGAGTCAAAGGAATTGCCTTAATAAACTGCCCCAGCCCAAGCACCGTTTTTGGCTCAAACAAAAGAAAATATACAAACTTCTGCAATTCAAAAAAAAGAATGAATACTGAATAAATAAGGAGATTTGACCAAAACTCATTCTTAAAAAGAACTATCAAATGATTTCGATAACTGAGCTGATTAATAAAAACGGGTTTTGATTTACGAGCTTCTCTTTTTTGCTTAACGCTTGATTGCCCACTCCCCGTCTCCCACCTATCATGATACGCCACGGCATCTCGCACAATACTCGACGTGTATCCCGCATGCAAGATACGATACGCTATATCCACATCTTCCTTATAACTTACCAAATCATCATCAAAGTAGTGACCAGAAATATCCCGAAGAGTATCTAAACATGATTTACGGTACATTACCACAGCAGCAGAAACACCAAACACATCATATGAAGGAAGGTCCCCATCCGGTTTTTCTGTAATATCGACAACTTTATGATTTTTATACATCTTAAAGCCAAGCGTATCTATTTTCTCTGTCTTTTTTCTATTTGCAAAATCCCATTTTTTAACCGTACCTGATACTGCTCCAGCTTTTTTGTGTTCTTCCAAAAAAGTAACTAGGTTTTCTATATAGTCTTCTTCCAAAATAACATCGTGGTTTAGGCAAAAGATATAGTCCCCCATTACACGTTCTATGCCTTGATTGTTCGCTTTTGCAAATCCTGCGTTATCATTATTTTCAATGACACTGCAGTGCTCATTGTGCACTATCTTTTTCGTTCCGTCTTTAGAATCATTATCTATAACAATCACTTCACACTTCTCATACCATGTCTGATTTTTAATCGATTTAAAAAGATGCGGTAGGTACCGCTCACTATTAAACGTAACAATAATAACGCTTACTAGTGGCCTCATTTACTTTTCTTATGAATCGCTTTACGTTCTGCGAGCACCATACCAATAAGAACTAGTCCTATCCCTAAAGGATGGTTCAAGTACGGTGTGGTAATGTTTGCAACAAGAAGCGCAAAAAGCAGTGCCTGATAAAACACATACCCCCTATACCCGAGTCGCGTGATAACTGAAAATAAAAGTACAAAGTATAAAAACAAGCCAACCACGCCAATCTCGATAATAGTATCAAGGTATGCCCATTCAAAGGCAAACACTCTGAGCGTACCGTATTTCTCAGGCACAACACTTTCATATTCAATGGTAGTGCCGTAGCCAGTTCCAAACAAAGGATTTTCCCAAATTTGATCAAGCGCAGGTCCAAGCACATTGATTCTATTTGACCCTGATGACTCTTGAGATGGATTGATAATACTGGTAACTCTTCCTTCAATAAGCGAATAGGCACTCGGTGCTAAGAAAACAAGCAATAGCACCGCAATAATAAGCACCACGACACCACAAAATACAATCTTCATTGCCTTCTTAAACGGTACAGAAAAAAGTCCGTAAATAATTGCTGCAAGCATGCCAAGCCAAAGGCTACGCGAAAAGCCTAAAATTACCACAACACCGGAAAGAGCAAGCGCTCCAATTAAAAACCACCGTGGTAACTTTAGAAGCACCTCTTTTTTGCTTTTACTTAAGAATGTATGGAATAAGAAAAAAAGTGCAATGATAAAGAGCGCAAGTGAGTATATCTGTCCCGGTGAAAACACTCTAAAAAACGGCCCCGCAAGATACGATATTTCTGCGATACTCACATCTTGTGTCCACCGGTAAATGGGTGGTTTTTGATTTTCAAAATTGCGAGACAGACCAAAACTTTCTTTAAGTTCGTCTTTTGCGGTAACAGAATGTGAGAGTTTTTCCCTCATTTCCTCATCGTCTGCATCTTCAAGCGTAAGCTCAGTAGATACCGCTTCAGCAAGATCAGGTCGTGAATCCTGATGTAAAAACGTAAATTCAAGCGCAACAAAAAGTGAAAAAAGGCTAATAGTTATCCCTCCTGCAATAAGCACGCTGATGAGTTTTTTATATGCCTTCTTTGTATAAAATACCTGAAACAACGGAAACGCTAACGCAAAATAGAAGTATCCATTTACATCAAAAAAGACGTTTTTAAGTGAGTTTCCGTGTGCAAGGCCCAAAATCATGCCAACCACTATATAGAGTGTAAACAACGCATAGACTGGAAACAGTTTAGACTGAGCAAATCTAATAGGCTTCTTTTCTTTAATCACTCTGTAGAGCCAAATCAGAAAAACAAGCGCAAAGAGTGCTAATCGTAGAGAAACAACAAACCCCAAGAGATTAAAAGAAAACAAATACCCTTTTACCCCTATTGCAAGCTCAAACAGTAAAAACAAAACACCATACTCAAGTTTTTTGACCGTAAAAAATGCCGCAACAAAAAGTATCACCCAAAAAAACACGCTATTTAATACGGGGGACAGATACCCAACAAAAGAAAGAAGGTAGAGTCCGAAGCCCAGCAATACCAGGAGACCAATTTTTTTAACCTCAGATGTAAACATAATTTATAGATTTTTATCTTTTTTGACCGGAAACACGTAGACTATAAGCTGAGTAAGGTATGAAAGTATCATGCTTACAGGCCAGAGCGCTGTGATCCCCAAATACTGTATGTACGGTTTATGTTTCTTAAAATAATACCGCATACTCGTATTAAAAAGACGCTGTCGTTTTGTAAGATTTTTAAAGCTCTGCCCTTTATGATGATACACCGCTATCCCCGGATAGAAAATGTTTATATATCCCCTATCCTTCACTCTCTTACAATAATCAACTTCCTCAAACCATGCCCAAAATGTATCATCTAAAAAACCAATGTCCTCAATAATAGATCGTCTAGTTACAAGACACGCTCCCATTACTTGATCGACTTCACTCGTCTTGTCATACGAGAAATTACGCATATAATAGCGAGAAATAGGCCCAAAATGTGGGAAAAGATTATGAAGTTTAAGCAAAATCATAGCTTGCGATGTAAAATCAGGAAATCGTCTGCATGATTCCTGCAAATCACCATTTGGATACAAGAGCTTAGGACCAAGGATACCTACATTACTATGCTTTTCCAAATAGCTCACCATTGTAGAAAAAGCATCACTTTTTAAATACGCATCACTATTAAACATCACTACATATTTCCCGGTGCTCTTTTTATACCCCTCTAAATTTCCTACAACAAACCCCTTATTCTCTGGACTTTCAATCAAAACCACATCAGGAAATTCAGATTTTACCATTTCTATACTGCCATCGGTAGAGCCATTATCAAAAACAATAACTTCAAAATCGATTTCTCTGGTATACGCAAAAATACTCTCAAGCGATTCCTTAAGAAGATCTTTGGTATTCCAATTGACTATCAAAACTGAGAGATCCATAGAATTTAAGTGTCTTTAATTACTGACATCATAGCATTGACCGTACGATTCCACGAACATTTTTTTGCTACTTCTCGTCTCTTGTCTTGCATATGTTCATTTTTAGAATACAAAATCGCATGTTGCACTGCACTACTAAACGCCTCAGTGCTTGTAGCTTCCGTTACTACATCACTATACTTCCCTACTCCTGCAACTGAAGTAGTTACCACAGGAAGACCAGTTGCTAAATAATCGTACATCTTTAACGGATTCATAGTGTCAGTAAACGCATCTACCACGTGAGGAATCATGCCTACACTACATAAACTGAGCGCTTTTGGCAACATACCGTATCTCACCGGACCAAGCAAATGCACATTGTCTAAACTCCGCACTTTTTCATCCTCTGCATCTGGCCAAAGAGGGCCAAAGAACACAAAAGAGACACGTGGGTTCATCCTTGCAACGCGAGCAACCAACTCAAAATCAACTCGCTTTTGAATAATACCAACATACGCTACCCGTGGTTCTTTAATCTCTTTAAGTCTTTTTATTACCTCGTCTTCTTTGTCTATTTTCTTTTGGAAATGATCAAAATCAACCCCATTTGGTATCCAATGAACATTATTGTTGCTTGGATAGATATCTTTAAGTTTTTCAGACACCGTAAATACCACGTCTGCTTTTTTATCTATGGTTTTATAATTTGCTTCAAGCTGTTCTTTTTTTTCAGAAAAATTTGGATGTTTACTCCAATCATCAACCGTATCAAAGACCTTTTTTTGTGCGGAAGAAAAGTAGTCAAAATAACCCACATAATACGGAAAATATGACCACAAAACAAAGGTATTCATATCAATCTTCTCAAGCCTTTTCTTTAAATGAGCATAAAAGGCATCTTCACTAAAAAGTGCGGATCTTACCGAAGTATAGATATAGAGCTTCTTGTTTACCTTCCTCAAGACATCAAAGGCAGTTTTTGAAATCACCTCACCATCACCATGGAAAAAATCCTCCATATACATGCGGAGTGCTCTCTTTTTTGTAAACGGCATAAAATCGACTGATACAATTTTTTCTACATCGGGTCTTTTTAGCAATTCAAAAAGCACATGACGATTCCTATTGGGAATGTCTTTTTTTGTCCACTCAGAATACGAACTCATGTTAAATATGAGTATGTTCATAGAAAATCACTAGTGTTAATCTCTATGGTAATTTTATCACATTAAAACAGATATGAAATACTTACTACAAGAATACGATAGAATGCTACTTTTTCTGCGAAAAACAAAAAACTCACAAGTACACGGTACTGTGAGTTAAAACTGATATGATAGACCAAACAATGCACTCGCTGGCAATGCAAAATACGGCATTCCTGTGCTACCGATACGTACACCAGGTCCAATAATTGTTCTAAGTGATAATCGAAACGAACTGTCTCTATTAATAAGTACTGCAGGATCTAAAGACGCTTCAAGCCCCACAAGAACACCATGCAAATGAAACCTAACTTTGGTTTGGGAAAACGCAAGTTGACCAGTATACAAAAGGCCAACATTAAGCTGAAAGCCGCTGCGCCACCGCTCAAAAATTAAGTATGAAACACCCGCAAAAAACTGCGTCCTGACTCCCCTATTTTTAAGCCCCTCGCCTACTCCAAAAGAAAATCGTAATGTAACGTTTCTGTCCAGAATATAATATACCTCAAGCATTCCAGAAAGCGAGTGATACGACTGTAATTTAAGCGTGTCAGCAAAACCAACCGCAAGAAGTGACATGCCACATTTGCTCATATGTCGCGTCAAGATAAGATCGTATGAGTCTCGTCTTCCCGTAATTAAATCCGCCATATAACCAATGTCTCGTGAAAGTTGCTCTGGCGGATAGAGTGGCAAGTTGTACCGACTGGCATACACGTTTCTCAACTTGTGATACTGCTCTAAAGCCATCTTTCTTACTTTTACACCAAAATAGTTGTAAGTAGATTTTTTTGCTTTAAGTCCACCTTGAATCCCGTGCTTGTCACCAAAATAATATGCAGCAGTGGTTGTTTTATACTCAATCTTGCATTTCCACGTTCTACTACCAAGGGTGACCTCTATCCAACATGGCCTTGGTACCACATTAAGAGAAACAGTAAGTGCGCGTGAATTACATATAACACTGCATTTAACGGTGAAGAAGTATTTCATTCCCTGCAGATTTAAATCTCTAATGTGCTTTAAAACACTCGTTCCAATCTCCCACGACCGCACCAATTTAATAGTATGAAATGGCAATCTTGTTTTAACGGTTTTCACAAATCGATCAATAAGACCTCTACAGATATCGGGTTCCTTACGAATACTTTTGTGCACAAAATACATAATCCCAACAATGTTCTTTTTCGCAAAGGAATTGCTTGAATTGAAACAAAAAATACAGATGATGATGCTAAGAAAAAAAGTGTATCTCATAATCCCTCCTGTTATTTTCAAAAAAGCTCCATAATGTACCATCTTTTTTCTATATAGTCAAGCGTGAAAATATAACAAGATTTTTTATAGTACACACAGCTCTTTTTTTGGTATCAAAAATGGGTGACCTAGATTAAGATCACCCATTCGCACAAAGTTTTATTCACAATCATAAATAGAACTGCAAAAAGTATCCAAACACCACATAACATTATTTTTTTTCAGAAACTCTCGATCAACTTCAACGACAATATACAGGAAACTTGACAAGAAATAAACAGCTAAGCCAATAATAAGAGGTACAAATGCTCTTTTCATTATTTTCTCTCCTTTTAAAACTGCCAGCTTAACCCAGCAAGCGCAACAAAAAGAAATCCAGCATCTAATGTACTCGTTTTACGTCTAAGAGCAGGTCCAATCAGACTCATAAGACGCACACGCATCCTACTTCGCCTTTTAAAAAGCAAAGCAGGATCAATACTAAGCCTTGGCCCTACCACAAGTGCATACATGGTCTCTCTAATTTTCCCTGTGCTTAGTCTCAATGACACATAAAAACGTGTGTGAAAATTGAACTCAAAAAACGACAATTGCCCTAAAAAGCTATACGTACCAATATATGAGATAACTCTCAGCCCTTTTCTTCCAAATCCATCCCCAAAGCCAACGCCTACACTTAAACTAAAAGAGGTATTTAATGTGAGATACAGCCCGAGCCCTCCATGAATAGCAAAGGTATATTTAGGAGAAAGAATATCACCAAGTAATGTCGATTCTGCATGCAGTGACCAGTATCCATTCGATTTCTCTCTTAAAAGCCCAGAAAGCGGCCTCGAGTCTGCGGCAAAGCGTAATGGCTTTTTCTTACCATTTTTTGCAAATGCCGCTGTACGGTCAGCAAAAAGTGGTATTAACAGCGTAGACATAAGTTGTACACGATACTTTCTCCAGTACGCATCCCTAAAATGAGCAAAATTTCCGTCGTTCCTATCACTCCTGGTCTTTTTTGAGACATTTTTAAGTTTTAAGGATCTCGTAGACATTATTGCTAGAATGTCTCCTTTATTAACTATGTGTACCAACCAACGTTTTTTCTCATAAAAGGTAGGATCACTTTTTAAGATTACCTGTGATCCAAAGTAAAATGCTCGCTTGGGAGTAAGTGGTCGCCACATGTCCGTCCCAATCATTTCTGCAAAATACATCGTTAGAATGTGCGTCGACGCAGATGGTGCACAATGCATCAAGTAAAAATAGCGCATACCCTTTTTTGCGTGTTCACGTAATTTATTGCGCATATAATCTGCAGAGTTTTCCCAGTCTTTTAGTACAACAACGGAATTCTTCATAACTTTGAGTCCGATTCTCAGAAGCGCCAGTCTCCTTGCAAAAGTTGCACGCTCAAGCTGCTCTACATTTTTGTTGAACATTTTTGGATAGGCAATATAAAAGCGCATATGCGCTTGCTCGAGCTTCTGGTATTGCTGCTCTTGCCCTTTATCTGTCCAACGTTTCTCAAGTTTTTTTGTCTCACGAATAAATGCACGATCCTTTTTAGAAAGTAGCTCTTTTAGTCGAGCTTTTTCTTGTTTATAGCGACTTTTAGCACTTTTGAAACGCAATTTAACAGCGTGTTTACCTCGCTTAAAATCAGGATGAAAATATGCATATACGTTCAAAATTTGTACTAATGCCTCCTCATGAACAATTGGACACTTATGTGATCCGTTAAACTGCAAAATAGTAAGCGGGATAGCAGAAAATGCCCTCTTAGATGTAGGGTTACTCTTTGCAAAAGCAAACCCAAAAGTGTGTAGAAAAAATAGTGTGGTGATAAAACAATATTTCATAAATCCCTCCAGAATGTGTAAAAGAAGCTCTTTAATATAACTTTATATAAGCCCTGTGTCAAGAACGATAGAGGCTTTTCTATTTTTATGACATTTTAAATAATCAATACTCTTGATTTTTTTGGTAAAACGTCCCATAATATAAATCACCTTACGAACTCTGTTATTCTTTTACTCTCAAATTGGAGGGAGACATGAAAAAAACTGTTTTTTTGTACGTCAGTACTCTACTTTTTCTTCTTACGCTCAATTGTGCAGATCCTCCTAAAAAACCTGAGTGTGTTTATCATGACGACTGCCCCCTATTTCAGTATTGTACCAAAGACAATTCTTGTGTTCGTTTAATTACACAAGAGACTTCTCAAGAAGTCTTGAATGAAGAAAACACAAAGCCTGAAAAAATCACTGAATATTCTCATGAGAAGCACGAGAAACTCAAAGATGAACATGTTTCTGACTTACATGATGCAAGCGTACTTCCAGAGGAAATTCCCAAAGAAATTGAGATTGAGCATTCAGAGTATTCAGAAAGAAAGACCATTTCAGAAGAAACGCAATTACCGGAAAAAGAACCCTCGCAGGAGATACTTCCCAAGCCTGAAGATGATGGCCCATGTGAAAAGTTTAGCCCATTAATTGGAAAACCTTGCAAAACCGGAACTCCAGGTATCTGCTCTGATGCAGCCTTCACATGTGTTAATAGAACTCTGGCCTGCCTTCAGATAACCTACCCCAAAACTGAAACATGCGATGGGAAAGACAATGATTGCGACGGTCAAACAGATGAAGACTTTGATTTGCAGCAAGATAAGAATAACTGTGGAAGCTGTGGAAACGTCTGCAAAGGCTCTCAGATGTGTATCTATGGAAAATGCTGTGGCAGCTATGGTGTTGAAATCTGTGGGAACATAATCGATGATAATTGTGATGGTCAAACAGATGAAGCTAACTGCTCCGCGCTAGAATTTCTTTTGATCCCAGATCAAAAGGACACCACGAAAATTCCGGACATTTCTGGAAAAGGAAAACACGCTATTATTAAAAATGGTGGTGTAGTTAAAACATATTTATCTAGAGCATATTTCGATACTTCTACCAAAGGATACGCGGTTATTACCAACATTTCTCCCCTTCAAACGACAAGCGTAGAATCCTTTACAATTATAGTCTTTGCATACGTAACAAGCGTACCCACAAGCGGAGCATCATTCATTATTCGATCACCTGGAACTTCGTTAAACCTTAGTCACCGGTCAAAAAAGTACGTTGGATCTTGTGGCCAGGGGACGGACAGCAGCGCACCGACGTTGTTTCAGGTTAACAAACATATACATTTTGCCTATGTATATGACAAAGCAACCCCAATGATTAAATTTTATGTTGAAGGTACACTTGATGGCACTGCAATAAACATCAAATGTAGCCCAGCCCCACTATCTTCTTATATGTATATTTCTTGGGATCCAAAAACTGGGGTATACACTGACAACCACATGAAAGCTCGATACAGAAGCATTATTTATTTAAGCAGAGCGTTAACGGATAAAGAAATATCAGTTTTGTACAAGCTCAGATATTATCATTAATAATTACCCCTACCACACCTGAGATCACTGATGATTCTTGCAAATGTAGTAGGTTTTTTATTTGCATAAAAAAAAGCCCAAAACACTAGGTGTCTCGGGCAAATGATATTCATCAAAAGAGTGATTTGTATGCCAGGACGGCACAAGTTGGTCGTGGTCAGGCGACCTTTATTTACAGCTTCAGTGAATGTCTATGTCTTTTGCCTTAATGCCTTTCTTCTCGTGTATTCTCACGACATTCATGAAGCTGGTGGGTGGTGTTCTCCCTGTTAAGCATTGTTTTTGCAGTTTGAAAAAACATTTGCCTTACTTCTCCCAAAAACAAACCCCACGTGCTGCTCGTTCAAAACGATGATTTTTGAGGCTTTCGTTCTAACACAAAGCCAATCCTTTCTGCAGCACTTATTCCACTCACTCTTTTGATAATTTAGCATTCCGTGTCTAGTTTTATTGAGACCAAATGGTCAAAAAATTAAGGAATGCTAAATAATCACTGATGTAGATAGTAGCAAAAAAACATAGGGAGTCAAGGCATATTCTAGATAATAATAGATCCATCATCTTTTGCGAACAAAAAAGGCCTACCACAAAATAGAGTAGACCAAATAATTTTTTGTTAGAAATACAGACTTAGCCCAATCTTTCCTAATACCAATGTAGAGAAGCCTCCATACAACGTCCTTCTTAAGTAAAATCCCGGACCAATCCCCAGAGAAAAAAATACTTTTAAGCGTAGATTAGAACCAACCTCCAAAGCAATCTCAGCTGCTGCAAAAATATGGTGCATGGTATACAACATGCCAGGCCCTGACTTTGTTACAAAAAAGCCTCGGTAATTAAGCACTGGCGAAACGGCAATCTCAGCATCACTTATAGTTCTAAATAATACAAAACGATAGCCTGCACCAATATCGCACCCATAACTATAGTAGTCACTGATTGACTTCCCAAAAAGAGCACCAAATTCTACAAACCATTCGTCTCTCACAAACAACCTTAGATTAAGACCGCCCAAAAGAAGACCTATCGCAGTAGAAATCCCTACAAGTGGCGTATACATAACAAATGCTACATCTAAGCCAAAGGGAAGACGTTTAACAATGTTCTTCTTTAAAATCTTGGTCGTCACTCTATATTTTTTCTGTGATACGGAATGCTTTTGTGAACCAGTAATTCTCTGAACTTTTAGATTCTTGCCAGTTCTAAAATAATGCTTAAGATATTTCAAGAAATCTGGAATACGAGAAGAATGGTGAAACGATAAATTGTATTTCTTCTTAAAGAAGTGCAAATCATCTTCACTAGGCACTCGCAAAAAACCGATTCCAGCAAACAACACAGAAAGTGCGCCGAGTTGATTCATTTTATGCACTCGAACAAACAATACGTTATGTGCAACAACTGAATCCATTTGTTCATCACGACAATCTGCTTCAACAACAAATCTAAAACCCTTTCGATACTGGCGATTCATCCGAGCAACAAACATACTACTGTTATTGCCAGAAATCCTGTAAAGCGAAGAAAACCGAACAACGTTAATAGTGTGTGATCGAAACGATTTTTTGAACTCACTCTCAAATCTTCTCTGAACGCCCCTACAAGTACTATCCACACTACGCTGTACCAGCACAATTTTACGTGAACGTGCATAGACAGAATCGACATGCGCAATAATAAAAAACAGAAGTGCTGCTTTTAGCCACACAGTACTTTTCATAATCCTAACCTCCTAAAGATCTTGCGAACACGCCCTTTATTTTTAACAACGCGCTCAACAATTTCACGAATTTTACGATTATCAAGCTTAATGTAGCGCTTCACAAAATACTCATTATAAAGCCCACGCCAAATTTTGCGCGCACATTCAAGTGTGCAACCAAATTCAACTTCTAACGCGGCAAAAAAGAGACTACCAACAAAATGATTATCCTTTTTTCCCAAGAGTGTACGCCACTTCTTGGGAATTTTCTTCCGTTTCTTAAGAAGCTTCCAAACTTTCTTTAACTGTAAAACCCATTTATTCGAACCGTCAGAGGTATCACCTCTATAATTATGACATTTCATTCGGTTAGACATTTGGATTACCAGTCCTTCCTCAAACCATCTAGGAAGATCTTTAATCATAGAAATACCAATAAGCGAGTGTCCCATCTCATGAAGGTCCATAAACACTTGATCTGTATCGGTAACACGTTTTTTGCCATAACACAGCCAACCTATAAACCCCGGTGCTGTCGCATAATTGACCCGAACATGCATAGGCGCTGTTTGACACTTACCTTTCTTAATCTTTATGGGTTTTTTAAGATGGTATAGTCGGTAAATAACCATAGGCCGCCCTCTCAAAGGAATACCCTTCTTATTTTCAACACCAACTTGTTTGATACTATTCCCCGGTTGTAAGTTGATCATCACATCTCTTCCATGATTTCTAGATATAACCCCTAAGAAACGTGACACACAACTATACGCTTTTTCTTGAAGTGTTAATGACTTTCTAAGTACCAGTAAGTCTGAAGGACAGCAATCGTAACAAGCAAACATCACATGCTTACTTTGTAAGATAAACGTAGCTCTATAGCCGCTTGCACAATACGATGATAATTTGGTAAAACATTGCTCAAAATTGCCAACTTTCTGACACTTTTTTGTATCAGTATAAAAACGAACATTCAAAGGCTTTTGCACCTTTTTTGTACGTACCAGTTTCCTTTTAGAAACAATAGGTACACTTTTTTTAACTTTCACTTCAACCACTGAATGCTGAATGCAATTACACAAAAATAGGAGCGGAACAATCCACTGTATTTTTTTCATACTTCCTCCAAAAGTTTTTATAAAAAGCAGATAATTATACTATTTATCTTACCTTTTGTCAACAAACTACGCGATTTCCCACATCATTGCCGAGTCCCCCATTTTCTGCTACCGTGAAGTATATGATTGAGGGCTTAAAACGACTTACTAAACACTCGTTTATCTACGCCATTGGCTCCGGAATTCAAGGAATTGCGGGTCTTCTTTTGATCCCTGTTTACACAAAAACACTCTCTGTTGCCGATTACGGACAGTACGAGCTCTTAAACACCATTTCTCTTATCTTGGTGAGTGTCCTTTCTTTGGGATTTGCGTCTGCGTATATAAAAACAGCTGAGCGAGACATAAATAAGGAAAAAGAAAAGAAAAAGCTTGCGGGAACTGCAGTATTTTTTGTACTTATCTTTGCAACCACACTACTCCTTATACTCTCTCTTTTTGTAGATCCTATTGCATCAGTATTTAACTTTGGAAAAACAACGTACCTCTATATTATTTTTGCCTCTGCTTTAGCATTGATTATTGGAAATCTGGGATTTTCTATGCTCCGGTCAAATGAACAGTCGATTAAATACACGGTAATCTACATTATACGCTTTCTTCTTATTTTAGGACTCAACGTTACGCTTGTTTTAGTCTTTAAAAAAGGCATAGAGGGCATTTTGACTGGTCTACTTCTTGCAAACAGCATCACGCTTCTTTTGCTTCTCCCCACCTTTTTCAAAAATGTTTCGTTTACTTTTTCAAAGAAACTATTTAAAAAACTATTGGTATTTGGTCTTGCTATTATCCCAGCAAGTCTTGCACTTTGGGTTATGGACCTTATCGACCGATATTTTATTAATCACTATCATGGATTTGCAGAGGTGGGTGTGTATTCACTTGCGTACAAATTTGGCATTGCCATGGCTATTATGCTTGTTACGCCGTTCCAGCTAGCCTGGCCAACTGTTTCCTTTTCGCTTGCAGATAAGCCCGACGCAAGAAAAATGTATGGACGAGTACTCACCTACTTTGTAACGATTGCACTGTTTATTGCACTTACCTTCACCTTTTTCAGTACACATATCATACGCATTATTGCGACAAACGCGTACGAGGGCGCATCTATTATTGTCCTCCCAGTGACACTCTCATACGTATTTCTTGGCATTCACTACATTGTGGTGGTGGGCTTGCATCTTAAGGAACGCTCGCACCTCTACCCTATCCTCATTGTTTTTCCTGCTCTGTTGAACATTATTCTAAACTACCTCCTTGTCCCACCCTATGGTATGATAGGAGCAGCCATAACCACGTTTATCTCGTTCCTCTTTATGGGAATTTTGACAGTAGCGCTGGTCCAAAAATACTACGCATTTGTGTATGAAAAGAAGCGACTCGTCATAGCATTCTTTGCCGCTGCATTAGCCCTCAGTGTCCATTTACTTTTCAAAAGCTCCTTGCTTCCCATTGATCTTATGATACAATGTGTATCTCTAACACTCTTTGTACTCATTCTTATTCTGTTCAAATTTTTTACCAAAAAAGAGGTATTCTACGTAAAACAGTTACCTCATTATCTCAAGACATATGCGACTCGTCGTAATCATTCCGGCTCTAAATGAAGAGCAAACAATAGCGGAAGTGATTAAAGAAATCCCGCGGTCAATAGAAGGTATTACGGACGTAAAGATCCTTATTCTTGATGATGGCTCAAAAGACAACACCGTATCCGTTTCTAAAAAAGCAGGTGCAGACTGGGTCATTTCTCAGCCTCAAAACAAGGGGCTCGCCCGTACGTTTAAACGAGCTATTGAAGAAGCACTCAAGCGAGATGCGGATATCATTGTAAACACCGATGCTGACAACCACTATGACCAAACACAAATCCCTAAACTTATTGAGCCGATTCTAAAGAAAAAAGCCGAGATTGTTGTGGGAAACAGAAATATTTGGGAGCTTACAGATATGCCCTTTTCAAAAAAACTCGGAAATACGCTTGGAAGTTTTTTTGTCAGAAAAATTGCACGTATCCCCCTTAAAGTGGACGCATCCTCAGGTTTTAGAGCATACTCAAGAGATGCGGCACTTAAAATAAATGTCCTTTCCGATCATACCTACGCACACGAAACGCTCATTCAAGCATATGATCATGGTATAGCCCTTGCCTGCATTGATATTCCTGCAAGAAACGTAGAACGTCCCTCAAGACTCATTAACAACGTCCCCGTTCATATCTTTAAGTCACTGATTGTTATTTTAAGAATTCTCACGATTTATAAGCCGCTTAGAGTCATGCTCTTTATTGGTGGGTCCATATTCCTTCTCGGGCTCATTGTGGTCCTTAGATTTTTCTACTATTATATTACTATGGGCGGTGAAGGCCACATTCAATCTCTCATTTTGGCCTCAGCGCTCATGATTATTGGCTTCCAAATTGCAGTTCTTGCACTTATTTCATCGGCAATTGGATGGAACAGAAAAATACTTGAAGAAACGCTGTATCGAGAGAAAAAGAACGAATTTTCTTCACCTAACAGAGACTAATGAGTGTGCTTTTTGTTACGCGAAAATATCCGCCTGAGAAGGGAGGAATGGAGACCTTTTCATACGAACTTTTTAAGCACCTCAAAACAAAAAAGAAGCTTATCGCACTAAAAAAACCAAACGCACATTTGATATGGTTTTTGCCCTACGCATTTACAAAAACGCTTATTAACGCACATAAGTACGATACTATTTTGTATGGGGATGCAGTCTTTGGTTTTATGGCAAAAATCATTAAGAAGCTCACAAAAAAACCGACAGCTATTGCTATACATGGACTTGATATAACTCACCCTTCCAAGCTTCACCAAACATTAAATGTAAACTCGCTCAAGCACGCTGATAGCATCGTAGCGGTAAGCACATACACAAAAGCACTTGCTGAAAAAAGCAGTATACCTAGTGATAAAATCTCTGTTATCCCAAACGGCATCGTCAAAAATATGCAGCCCTTTATTTTTCCAAAACCAAGAATATTTCTTGAAAAACTGATCAATAGGTCTCTAGAAAATAAAAAAGTAATCGTATCTCTCGGACGACTGGTCAAAAGAAAAGGATTTTTATGGTTTGTAAAAAACGTGGCAGAAGCCCTTCCACAAAATATAGTGTATATTATTGTTGGAAATGGACCAGAGAAGTCTGATATAATAAACGCAATCCAGCAAAAAAAGCTGGAGAATGTCTTTTTGGTAGATTCAGTGTCTGATATGGAGCGAACAAAGCTCTACACAGAAGCTGATTTGTTCATCATGCCTAATATCACCGTCAATAATGATCCAGAGGGATTTGGCATTGTTGCACTTGAAGCAGCGTCTCACGGCACACCTGTTGTCGCTTCAAACATACAAGGAACAACTGATGCCGTAAAAACTGAAATGGGAGTACTGATATCTGAGAAAAGCAAAACTGACTTTCTTAGAACAATCACTAGTCTCCTAGATGACGACCTTGTACTTCGTACACTTTCTAAATCTGCATATACTTTTACAAATTATTATTGTACGTGGGACAAAGTAGCCAAACAGTATGAAAGCTTACTAGAAAAAATAACTACCTCATGACACTCGAATCACTCCTCCAAAAAATCGCTTTAGTCTTTTCATTCCTGCTTTGTATTGCTTTAACTTTCTCTATTTTTGGCATTTTTACCGCTGAGAACTTTAAATATGTAGGGTATGCACTTATTGTAATCGTACTTGTTTTTTGTGTTAAAAATTTCTTTTTAAACAAAGCAAAAATCTGGTTTTCTGCAAAAGATATTATTGCTATCCTCATTATTCTACTCTTTTGTTTTCTGGCATTTTATTTCCATCATGACATCACTCGTGGCCGCGATGAAATGGTACATTTAGTCTCCGCAATTCAGCTTACCAAGTATCATTCTCTTGAATTTACCGATCAATTTGCAGGGCTCTACAGTGGATTTCAGATTATTGACCAAAATCACTTCACACCACAATTTCTACCAAATTACATCACTGCACTAGGAAGTGGCTACATTGCTTTTGGTATGACCGGCCTCTATTTGATTAATGGCATGCTCCTCTTTTTTGGTCTTATTGCCATATATTACATTGCCAAGTCATTTAAAAACAGTGTCGCAGGACTTATAGCTGTATCATGGTTTGGCACATTTTATGTTGCTTTTTGGTTTAGTAAACGCCTCAATTCAGAAATGCTGTTTTTTGCATTATTTTGGATTACACTCTGGTACTTTTTTAATTTTCTTAAAACAAGAAAAACAGTCTGGTACTTCCTCTCATTCCTACCGGCAAGTTTACTACTCGTTACTCGTGGAGAAGGGCTGATATACTTTGGCGTCTATATGCTGGTCAGTGCAATAATTTACTTTACCCTCCCTAGAAGTAAGAAAGACCGGCTCCTTCAAAAAAGACACATCTTACTCCTTCTCCTGCCACTCTATGTGGTTGTACTTCTTGGAGTATATCTTAAAAAGTTTAATGCAGAATACCTGTTCTCACAAATTAAAACGTATCAAGGCGCTTTAAGCTCTTTCTCAACACTCTTTCTTATTATTATTGTACTTCTTGGAATTGGTATTCTTGGCTTATACCTCTTTGTTAAAAGTAGTGATAGATACGACTACAAGAAACAAAGGCAACGATTACTTTTGTATGCGATAGTAATAATACTCACGGGTGTTGAAACATATTTCATCTATTCGCTCATTAGAGGCAGACTTACCTGGTCTTTTTACCGCATTCAATTTTCACTCGAAATTCTCATTTTATATTTTTTCTTCATTTTTATTCTGCTCGTATTTAGTGGACTTTTCAGAAAAATATATGGGAAAAAGCAATTTTATTTAACCCTTTTTGCGCTTCCCTCATTTATCTTTCTTGTTGAATCCAACATTGCTCCAGACCAACCCTGGTTCATGAGACGATTTTTAGCAGTCTTTATCCCTTACATCATTATTCTCGCGACATACTCGTTCATGAAGATGAAGCTCATTCCAGAAAAGAAAGTTCTTGTCTTTGTTGGTGTATTAACTCTCAATATAGTCATTGCTCTCCCCGTTTTGGCTTTTGTTGATAATAAAGGGATGTCTAATACACTTTCTTCTTTTTCTAAAGAATTTTCAGATGATGATTTGCTCCTCATGGAACCAGGATGGGATTGGCAGAAATGGAGTTATGCTATGCACTTTCTGTATGATGTAAACGTCATTCCAAACTTGAGTGTATACCCTGATCATTTTTTTGCAGAAGAACTTCCTGCACTTACTGAAAAATATCCAAACTGGGAAACGGATACTACTGATCTTATGCATATTAAGCACTATCACGACCAAAAACGTATTGAATCGCTAAAACCATATCTCAAAGATTACAAAAATATCTACGTGCTAACAAGTTCCCCTTTTAAATATCCATTTTACGATGTATTAAATATGGATTTCATAGAAGAGACAAAATGGAACTATAAAACGCTTAAGCCCAGTACGCAAATCCTTGGATACATTAAAACTTCGGGGTCAGACATGGATCTTAAGGTTATACGAGAGAGTCAAAAAAACACCCCGCCAAGAACAACTGAGGAGGTGTCAAATAGTCTACTACTTCTAAAAGTGAAAGATCCAAACAAGCTTGTTATTAAAGAAAATTTGACGGAGCAAGAAATAGTCGAATACAGAGCACTGCTTACTACACTACTTCATAAATAAGCGTCAACAGAAGCGTAAACGGAAGCTTTGCATACCAGATAATCTTTTCCTTTGTAGTAAAGTGTTTGTCTACCACACGCTTTACTCCTCTAAAGTAGTTCGAGTATTTAAACCAGAGCCGCCGAAAAGAGAATTTCTCCTTTTTCTTGGTAAATGGTGTATCATGATACACGGTTGTTGAGGGGAAATATTTGAGTGTATATCCTGCTTCTTTTGCCCTGAGACTCAAATCAACGTCTTCGCTATACATAAAGAAGTCTTCGTCAAAAAGTCCAATCTTCTCAAGTACATCTTTTCTAGTAACCAGTGCGGTACCGGGAATATAATCAGTTTCCGTATCTGTATCAAATTGACCAGTATCATCCTCTTTTTTTGCAATATGAGTAGCAATTTGAAACTGCGGTCTAAAAAGCAAATCCTTACCTCTAAAAAGCTTTGAGCCTGTCCACCAAATCTTATTGTTCTCTTTGTAGAGTATTTTAGGACTTGCAAGTCCAACCGCAGGATCCATAACTGCCTTTACACATTCTTCAACAAAATTTTCCTGTACAACAGTGTCTTGATTCAGTAATATAATAATCTCCGCACCGTTCCCAAGAGCTTTCTTAATAGACACGTTATTCCCCTTTCCAAAACCTAAATTTACTTTTGATTTTTCTAAAACAACGTGATCGTACTCTTTCTCAATGACTGAGACAGTTTCATCCGTTGATCCGTTATCAACCACATAGATATCAAAGTCAGTACGTGTTTGATTTTTTAGAGAATCAAAACACTCGCGAAGCCATGGCATCGCGTTATACGTTACAAAAATGACGGAAGTAGTATGCATGCAAAAGTAGCACTAATAATTAGAAACCTCCGGCAGTTTGGTGGAGGTGAAAAAGACCTCATTACCCTTACTGAAGGCTTAAACAAAGTAGGGATTGTTCCTGACATCTTCTCAGAAGAAAATACAACTGATGAGGAAATGCTACACTACTTTGGTAAAAAAATCCAGTATACGTGGAAGCCATTTTCTCGTCCAAGAAACATACTTTTACGCACTCTAGCCGAAATTCTACTCCCCCACCCACTAAAAAACAAACTAGATAACTACGATTTTGTATACGACTTCACCAACAAGCCACCGGTCTTAAGAAACTCAAAGAAGTATCTCAAATATATATATGTTATTGAAGATAAACGCGTTCTTGATAGGTCTTTTTATAGAAAGCTGCAATACAATTTCTACACGTTCCTTACTTCTCTTGGCATTAAGAAGTTTAAAAAGATTGCTCCGGGAATAATTAATGTAACACAGTCTCACTACATTCAAGCTGAGATTAAAGAAAAAACAGGAATAGAGGTCCCAATAATCTATCCCCCGGTGGATATACATGCATTTAACGCTAATGTACAGAAAAAAAGTCAGGTTATCTGTCTTGGTAGAATAAGTCCTGAAAAAAATCAACTTTTTGTTCTAAAATTGGCAAAAAGGCTTAAAAATGAGCAAGAAAAGGAAATAATATCATTCTATATTATTGGTATAAACGATGATAAAGCATATTATAGTACGCTTAGATCATACAAAAATGAACATGGCTTAGAAAATGTTCATTTTATTACCAATGCCAGTCGCAAAGAAGTAAAAGACACACTTGCCGAATCTCTCTATTTTATCTCCGCAACTCAAGATGAACACTTTGGCATTGCTGTAGTCGAGGGCATTGCGAGTGCGTGTGTGCCGCTTTGTCATAACTCTGGAGGCCATAAGGAAGTTGTTAGAGATAATAGCCTTTTGTTTGATGATTTAGATGATGCTGAAACTATGCTTGAGAATTTACTTTCCCTAAACAAAGACGATGTAGCTCGATTGCAGCAAAAACTACAAAAACATATAGCACAGTACAATGAAAATGTTTTTGTCTCTAAGATGATAGCTTATTTGAAAAGTGAAACACAAACAAAATAAGGCCTAGGATTGTCTTCCCAAGCCTTTTATAATCTATTGTTCATATTTGTCTGTCGACACCGTCAATCCTGGTGATACATCAACATCTTCAATGCTCAACTCATCCCAAAATACGTCGCGCCACTTCTCCCATTCCCTTTTAAATTTCCTATTTTCTTCATCTGTCAATCCTTCAAAATCCTGTGATTCTCCCTCCGATGTAGTGTCTAGTATAGAAGCACTGGGTTGCTTACACTGAACAACGTTATCAATAGTAGAAGTATGGCCAAATATCTTTTTCTCTCGAGTAAGCCTAATTTGTAAAATTCCTTTGACAAGCTGCTCCACAGTTTTTGCCACAACCTCTTCCTTATGATCTTCCCACACAAACATATCTTTAGCATTCTCACCAAGCCGTTGCACGTCGGGTTTCGTTGATGCTATTTCATCGAACATACAGTTCGAGTAAAATTGTCCACCTCTCTTTTCAACAGTAAAAAGAAAGTAATTGTGTTTAAGAATGTGCAGCATAAGATGCTGCACCACTTTTTTTGCCTTTTTTTTCATAGTCCTCCTCGACAACGTTCGTAACACATTTGAGCACTTTATTAAATCATATATATAGTAAAAAAACCATAGAATCCATACAAACAAAGGAGAAAACCGAACATTCAAACGGTCATATCTCGTAAAAAATCACAATCCCCCTTGACACATTTCCTTGACAGTATAATAATATAGGTAGAAGGAAAAAAGTGTACCTTGACGATTTAAATAGATCTGGAGGGATCATCTGATGAAAACTGAATCGACTCTTATGACGAAATTTCGTCATATCATTGTAGGAATTCTTTACAAACTGTTCGTGAAAGAGCAACTGAAAACCACGCAAATCGAGAAGAGGGGGCAGGTCGTAACACGATCCTGCATCGAGCTTAAAATCTCCATCCCCTTCGCGATTGAATGGTTCAAGAAACAGTTGATGCTTACAGGAATTGTATCCGTCTTCAAAGGAAAGAACGGAAATGAGCGTGTCATTACTGAAGTTGACCGCTTCAATTCTACTTGCAGTGAAACCACCATCACGCTTCAATTGAAGCAACTCGTTACTTCGGTAACCGAGAAGCTGATGTTGGGTTCATGGCAACAAGCACATCTGCAGCTCACTGAACAAACAATTTACGCCTCTGCACAGCAGAAGGCAACATAAAAGGGACTTTCGATTTTCATCGCGGTCCCTCTTTTGATCGCTTCAATTTTTAATTTTATGCACGGTCTATGACAGTCTCTGTTTCTTCAATTGCATCTTCAACTGACTGCATCATATCCATATACCGTCTCTTGAGCTCCTCTTGAGTAAATATGTAGCTACCAATCTTATTGGCACTTTTTGCAGAACGTAAATATGCTACAGAAAGCTCTGGGGTTACCGGTAACACTTCTCCTTCTTCAAGTCGTTCCTCAACCCTATCAAGCCTGGCGAGTTCTGACTCATTTATTTCGTGCAATTTTTTCCCACATAAAGTAAGCACCTCAGAAACATTTGTATCATCAGTATCAAGATTTGCTACCATCTCAAGTGTTTTTATTAGTGATTCAAAGAAAAGTTCTTTTTTGAGTGAGTCACTTAAATCCTGCGCAATATCAACAACTCTAGATAATTTTTCATGAACACCAACATTTTCATACATTTCAAGGAGCTCTTGTCTCACTTGGTATGCCTCAGATTCTTTACCCTCGTTTGTTAGCTTATTCATCTTACTCTCAAGCTTCTTATACTTGCCGCTTTCACGAAGTGATGCAAGCGCAGCCTGCGACGTAGGCAAATTCTCTAATAGTGCAAAATATATCACAGAAACTGCTCTATCGGTATCATAATAATGCTGCATGTCGTCATCATCCAATGTTCCTTCTGCCTTTTTTGCCTCATACACTTCTTTTGCAGCAAGAAATTCTGCACGTGCCTTCATATATTCAGGACTTCGCTTTAATGCTGGTACCAATTCCGTCTCAATAAAACTTTCATCTCCTCTGGAATACATTTCTTGCAAGGTTGATACTGCATTGTTCAATGTCTCATATGAAGAAGTATCCATAGACTCTTGCCTGGCATCATTACAAACGTTAAGAATTTGATCTGCAACTTCACGAACTGCAGGATCAGATACTCGATCAGCTTCACCTGAAAAACGTCTAATCCGCTTACTAAGCTCAGCTCTATTCTCTTCAACGGAAGTCATACCTTCGAACTCTCTCGATTGATTAGACAGATCAGCAAGTAAAATAAGTAGTTCAAATGCCTGGTAGTTCTCTTGCTTTTTTTCTGAAAACAAATCATACACCTGCTGATAATCCTCTTGATTTCGATTCATACTTGCTCTAACACGTTTTCTTGCCGTATTCAAATTTCCACCCATCCTGAGAAAAGGAGGAATATATGAATCAACAACTGCAACTGACGCCTTCATTGGGGGTTTACCATCAGCTGCCTCAAATAATTCATTGCTATAGTGTAAGAAGGTCTCAAGCCTAGTAAGGCCCTTGCCCTTAAGTGTACCCTTCATAAGAATGGACATACGAACCTTTGCAGCGCCCTCTTCACTACTTTCAAGATCAGCTTGCCCTTCTTCGATTCTAATCCGTGAGGCAGAATCTTTGATGTGTTTCACGCCAGTTTCACGCTCCTCCACTGTAGTATACTTTTCTAAAATTTCCCTCCGCAACTTTTCATGCTCCTGAGCCTTTACCTCAGCAGGAATAGCACCGGGGACATGGCCTAGGCCCGTATCACTCCCCTGTTCTTGAATAACCCGATCAATAATCTGTTGTTCTCTATCAGCAAACCGTGTTTCCTCAAATTCCTCGGTAAAAAGAGGTGAAATACCCTTACTGTCAAGAAAACGATAGCTTCTCTCCAGAGCAGATGTAACCGTTGTAAGTTTTTCCTTAAGTGCTGTCAGTGCCCGCTTAAGATGTTTTAACCGTTTTTTGTCATTCTTAAATTCTTGATCAGTGCCAAGAAACTCTGAAAGCTCCTCAGCAAAATCGGTCAGGTGCTTTCTTGGCTCAGCCTTAGCATTTAAAAAATGCTGAAAGATCTGAGACTCATTTACATCAGTCCACTGGAGCGAAAGAGGCAATGCTGGCTTCCTTCGCCTACCTGAGGGTTTTCTAGTTGGAATTCTTCCTTTTTTAGCAAGAGCAATGCGCTGAGCAGCATCTCGTGAAGCATCAGAAATAGTCACTTCTCCAAATCGCTCAGGAAAATGACTGTGGACAAATTCTTCATCAAGCTTCTTTTGTTCTTGCAAAACAACTCCTTGATGCGCTTCTTGAACACGTTTTTCAACACCTGGAGGCTCTAGCTCTGTAGGTTCAGATTCTAAACGCACCCCTTCCATGGCTGCATCAACTTCTCTGTCTGGTTCAGTCCCTTCTTCACTGACTGGAGAAATACCTAGAGTTGCTAAAAGTTCTGGGTCTAGTTCTGCAAAAGGATCTAACTCAGATGAGGACTCCTCAAAATCAGCTTGAATTTCTGCTGCCTCAGCAGCCTCAACTTCTTTCTCATTGACACCTAAAAGATCATCAAGAAATACATCAACGCCTTCTCTATGCATTTCTTCAATGATTTCATTAAACATTCTCTGAACATCTTCTCCATATGGGTCTCGACCAACCTCAAGACTTGATGCAGGTATTGGTACTACATCGCGCTGTTTTACAGCACGCTCTGCTCGTTCAAGCTCGTCTTGTGAAGTCGAACCGTTTCCTCGCTTGCGAGGATCTCCTGTACCACGTTCTGGCATACTGCTTTTATTAGTGATTAATATATACATAGTAACGAAAATTACCTATATTGGCAATCTAGGTACATACGACTTTCAAAAATATGTTATAATGAGGTCAAAGACAAAGCAAAATATAAAAATCAGATGAAAAAGTACATAATCATAAGTCTGATAGCACTTCTTATCCCAAGTATATCTTTTGCAGAAAATACCATGCAACCACGAATAAAAGTGTTTGATTCGTCCCTCAAAAATACAATAACTGAATTTGATGCGTATGCGTCAAGCTTTAAGGGCGGTGCATACACAGCGGCATCTGATAACACTGTTATTTCCGGAGCAGGCGTAAACGGCGGACCACAGGTTCGTTTTTTTGATACCAAGGGAAAATCAAAAGGAAACGATTTCTTTGCCTTTGATAAAAAATTCCGTGGTGGCGTGTCTGTTGCTTCAGGAGATATTAATGGAGATGGAGTAAACGAAACTATTACTGCGGCTGGTCCAAAAGGAGGACCTCAAGTTCGCGTATTTAATAACAAAAACGAACCTATTTTGCAATTCTTTGCCTATAATAAAAATTTTAGAGGAGGGATTTTGGTAGCAAGTGGTGATGTTAACGGGGACGGTAAAGATGAGATAATAACAGGAACAGGCCCCGGTGGTGGCCCACAAGTACGGATTTTTAACGAAAAAGGAAGTGTAATTTGGCAGACATTTGCATTTCATAAAAACTTTAGAGGAGGAATATCTGTCGCTTCTGGAGACATAGACGGAGATGATAAAGATGACCTTATTGTTAGTCAATTAAGCCAAGAACAGGCCTGGGTAAAAGCATATGCAGTAAATGAGCAAAAAACAATACACGCAAATTTTCTTGCGTTTCCTGCTGGTTTTAAAGGTGGAGCCCACGTTGCTGCTGCAGATGTTTCCGGAAACGGAAAGGCAGAAATCATCACCGGCGCAGGAGCAGGTGGATCCTCGCAAATCAGAGTATTTGACGGAAGTGGTAAATGGATTGGCTTACAAGCTGTTGCTTTTGATAAAGACTACTCGGGAGGCGTGCTTGTAGAAGCCGCGGATATTAATGGTGATAAAAAGGCAGAAATTATTGCTTCGCCCAGTCCAATAAAAATAAGCCGGGAGAAATGCCAAAAAAACTGTGTCGCGTTAACCATTGATGATGGCTATTCAAAGGGTGGCTCTTTTGAATCAATGATAGACACCTTAAACAGACGGAACGTAAAGGCTACTTTTTTTATCATAGGAAGAGTCATGCAAGGAAGGCCGGACCTCATGAAGAAAATAGTAAGTGATGGCCATCTTCTTGCGAATCATAGCTATACACATGGATTTTTTACCCGAATGCCAAACGGTCAAATCGTGCATGAGCTTACCTACTCAAACGATATTGCCAAGTCAATTACCGGAAAAGAAACTAAACCCTATTTTAGATACCCTTACGGAAGTCACGACGGAAGAACCGATAGTGTAGTAAGCAGCCTTGGATATCGCTACTACGGCTGGACTGCTGATTCGTATGACTCGAGAGGCGGCGCAAGCGTCGGTTCTATTACTACGCATTCACTTGCGGGACTAAGAGATGGCTCAATCATTTTAATTCATACACAATCTACACCTACCGCCAGAGCACTTGATACTATTATTTCTATGATTCAAGGGAGAGGGTTTAATCTGGTGCGTCTTGACGAGATGCCAGATGCGCCGAGTTAAACCAGCACAAAAAAAGTACAGCTACATATTTGTAACCATACTGCTCCCAAAATATGAGAGAAAATGTGTTGTTCATTTTATACGTATAGCTCCACCTTGAGAACGCTCAATCCACTCAATAGAACCAGAAAATAAGCATGATCTGGGGATTTTGTAGGGCCAAGAGTTGTTAGTGCCTCTGGGGTACACATATGTGTGTCCTTGA
>Ga0180007_10001422_pt1 | contig 32896 bp, 22 predicted proteins | sample MM_PC_MetaG_FD_121122 | JGI IMG/M metagenome (GOLD analysis project Ga0180007, IMG submission 121122) | Groundwater microbial communities from the Aspo Hard Rock Laboratory (HRL) deep subsurface site, Sweden - MM_PC_MetaG | ecosystem: Environmental > Aquatic > Deep subsurface > Groundwater... | reverse complement strand
TTTCTCCGGAGTTGCGATGCAACTCCAAGTGGTGCAATTGTTGGCGCAATTTCTCCGGAGTTGCGATGCAACTCCAAGTGGTGCAATTGTTGGCGCAATTTCTCCGGAGTTGCGATGCAACTCTAAACGGTGCAATTTCTCCTTCTTTCGGAGGTCTGCCATGCGTGGTAAATTAATATTGTCAATTGTCCTGTGTCTGGGGACCCTTTCATGCCAGGAGCCGAAGAAGACGACTCCACAGAAGGATCCGGAGGCAGAGCCGATCGCGAAACTGACCCTGGCTGCGCCAAACCTCGAAGCGGTGCAGAAACTCCTCGGCGAAGGAAAGTACGACGACGCGCTGGCCGCCGTCGAACGGGAGCTGGCCACGCATCCGGACCATCCGAAGCTACTGTTTTTCCAGGGTTTCGCGCACTTCAATCTCAAGAAATATGAGGCTGCCCTGGTGAGCTTCGAGAAGGTTCGCAAGACCGGCGTGGTTTCGCTGGAACTGACAATCAGCCTCTCCGAGACGCTGTTCTACCTTCAGAAGTTCGAGGAATGTGAGAAGGTGCTGCGCGAGGGCATGCTGAAGTTCCCGAAGGCCGCGGCCCTCTGGTACAACCTCGGTGGCATCTACGCGGAGAAGAAGGACCTGGAGAACGCGAAAAAGAATTACGCCGAGGCGCTGTTACGCGAACCAGACTTTGGTCCGGCCCTGTATTCCCTGGGAGATCTGTATGCATCGGAGAAGGTCTATGACCGGGCTACCGAGATGTTGAACAAGTTGGTACAGCAGGAAAAATACAAGGAGATCGCCCACGCCAAGCTTGCCATCGTGCTTTCGTACCAGAAAAAGTGGGACGAAGCGCTGGCCCACGTGGGTGAGTTGGAGAAGGTCAACGCCGCCAGCGCCAAACTGCTGCGCGACAAGATTCGCGTATCACAGGCCTTCGGCGAACTGGGCGAGTTGATCAGGACCAAAAAGTGCAAGGAGGCCAAGGCCCGCCTCGAGACCATCAGGAAGGATTTTCCCGGTTCCCCGGCGCTGCCTAGGGCGCAGGAACTGATCACGCGCGACTGCCCCCGCTGATGCCCATGCTCCTGCGAGCCGTCCCGGTGTTTCTGGCGCTTTGCTGCGGCGTGATCGCCTGTGACGGAGCAATGCCCTCCACCGAACCTTTCATGAACATCAACCCGAGGCCGCTGGATCTGAAGGAACCCCTTGGGTCCTCGCCCAAAACCGAGACCAAGCCAGCTTCGTCTGTGGCCACAGGCGTTGCCGAGGCTGCGCAGGCACCGGTCTTGTGTGAGTTTGTGACCGCGGGGTCTTTCGGCGGTCTTCTCGTCGCCGAGGCCCTATCGGCCATGACCTCCGGGAAGGTGCTCAACATCATTCCCAGTCGAAAAAGCGGGCGCACCGTCAAGATAACATTGAGGATCGAGCCCGACTGGCGTGTTTTTTACAAGCCGCGACATCACGTCCACTTGTTCACGCGTCCGCAGGGCGAGGTCGGTGCCTACCGCATCAACCGGCTGCTGGGCATGAACCATGTGCCGCCTGCCGTGCTGCGCACGTTCAATGGATCGGTCATCCACTCCGCGTTCAAACGGCATGCCCTGCCCGAACGGCTGGAGCAACTGGAGCGGGAAGTGCTCAGGGAAGCGACCGATGAAATGGAAGGGGCGATGCTGCTGTGGGTCGACGGGGCGGTCAACTACGATCCTTCTCCTTCGCTGCTCGACAAGATGAGCCGACCCGAGGCCACGTTGTTGCCAAGGGAGCAGGCACTGGTGTGGGACCTCTCCTGGATGTTCGTGCTCGATCACCTCACCAACAATTATGACCGTTTTACCGGAGGCAACATCCTGCGGAAAAATGACGGCCGGCTGGTGTTCATTGACAACGGAGCGGCCTTCGGTCCTGACAGGGAGTGGAAAGCCGCCCTCCGAAAACAGCGGCTTGCGCGACTGACCAGGCATGCACCGGCCTTCACGCGCGCCTTGCGTCGGGTCGAACCCCGTGTTATTGCTGCCTGTGTCGGGGAAGTACTCAGTCAACGGGACATCATCGAGCTCCTGTCCCGCCGGGATGAGCTCCTGTCGCACTTTTTGGAACTCGAAAAGAACTGTCCGATCGACTGCCGGTTTGCCCGGGAGCTGGATGCACCATGAATCCGAACCAAGCCCGCCTGCTGCTGGTCGACGACGAGGCCGCGATCCTGGACAGCCTCCGTCGCCTGCTGGAACGAGACGGTTACGTCGTTTCGACGGCCAGAAGCGCCGAGGAGGCGCTGGGGATTCTGCAGCGCGAGACATTCGACCTGCTGGTGACCGACCTGCGTTTGCCGCACCTCTCCGGCCTTGAGTTGCTGCGCCTCGTGCGCCGGATGTCTCCGGACACCGAGGTCATCCTCATGACGGCCTACGGCCAGATCGAGGACGCCGTCGAGGCCATGAAGGAGGGTGCCTATGACTTCCTGCCAAAGCCTGTCAAGAAGGCGGCCCTGACCAAGACGCTGGACAAGGCCATGGAGCGCCGGCGTCTGGTGCAGGAGAACCGGCAGTTGCGTGCCCGCCTCGACAAGGCCGAGCAGGATCGCATGATGGTGGGACACTCTCCGGCCTTCCGGCATCTGCAGGATCTGATCCGCCAGGTTGCCTCGTCAGAGGCCACCGTGCTCCTGCGTGGGGAGAGCGGCACCGGCAAGGAACTCGCTGCGCGCGCGATCCACAGGCTTTCTGCCCGCTCGGGTTTGCCTTTCGTGGCAGTGAACTGCGCAGCGCTGCCGGAGTCGATCATCGAGAGCGAGTTGTTCGGTTATGTCAAGGGCGCCTTTACCGGTGCCAGCGGGGACCGCCCCGGCCGCTTCCGGCAGGCTGACACCGGCACGTTGTTTCTCGACGAGATCGGCGATCTCGCGCCGCACCTGCAGATCAAACTGCTTCGCGTGCTGCAGGAAGGCGAGATCGAGCCCGTGGGGGCGGACCGCCCCGTGCAGGTCAACGTGAGGCTGCTGGCCGCCACCCACCGCAACCTGGAAGAAGCGGTGGCCTCGGGCCGGTTCCGGTCGGACCTGTACTATCGGCTCAACGTCATCTCCATCACACTGCCGCCCCTGCGCGAGCGCACCGACGACATCGCGCTTTTGGCGGCGCACTTCATGGAGCAGTTCAACCGCAAGAACAACAAGAGCTTCCTGGGTATCACCCAGCAGGCGCTGGATGTGCTGACCTCACACCATTGGCCCGGCAACGTGCGCGAACTGGAGAACGTGATCGAACGGGCCGTTGTGCTGGGCCGGGGTGAGTTCATCAGCCTCGAAAACCTCCCACCGGAGCTCACGGCCATCACGCCGTCAGGTGGCTCGATCACCCTGCCGATCGGCGTGCCGATGGAGGAGATCGAACGCACGATGATCCGGGAGACGCTTCGCTTCACCGGTGGCAACAAGCAGGATGCAGCCCGCCTGCTTGGCATCGCCACGCGCACGATCTACCGCCGGCTGGCCGATGAGGGCGACGACGTCCGGGAGCCACAGCCATGAGGCTTACCTGGCGATCCTGGCGGGCCCTCTGGGTCGTGTTCTGGATCCTGATCCGCTATCGCATCGCGCTCGCACGCGGCCGGCGCACGGCGGACTCGGCCGAAAACCTCGAGCAACTGCACAGGCGCACGGCATCGCGACTGCGACAATTGTTCATGGAACAGAGGGGGCTGTATATCAAGGTGGGGCAGTTGATCTCGATCATGGCCACCGTGCTGCCTTTGGCCTTCCGCGAAGAGTTTGCTGCCCTGCAGGACCAGGTGGATCCTGTGTCAACAGACCTCATGCGCACGCGACTGGCCGAGCAGTGGAAACGCCCGCCCGAGGAGGTGCTCGCCGAGCTCGAGGACAGGCCGATTGCGGCAGCCTCCGTGGGGCAGGTGCATCGATGCAGGCTACACGACGGCCGCCTTGTGGCGGTGAAGATCCAGTACCCGGGCATCGAGAAGGTGTTTGCGCAGGACATGCGGGCCTTTTATGTCATCGTCCGCCTGATCGGCTGGTTCTTTCCCAATCCCGAGCTTGTTCGCATTTATGAGGAACTCAAGACGATCCTCGAGCAGGAGGTGGACTTCACCCTGGAGCTCGAAAGTCTCCAGCGGTTCCGAGCGAACTTCGCAGGCAGCTCGTCGGTGACCGCACCTGAGCCAGTGCTAGATTGGTGCACCTCTAAGGTGCTGGTGACCGAGTATGTCGAAGGCGTAAAGATCAACCAGGTCGCCGGTTTGAAGGAGATCGGAGTCAATCCCGAGGAGGCCGCTTCGCTTCTGGTGGAGACCTACGCCGCGATGTTCTTTGAGCACGGCTTTTACCACGCCGATCCTCATCCGGGGAACGTCTGGGTTCAGCCCGGCCCGAGGTTGTGCTTCATGGATTTCGGTGCCTGCTCGGCCATTTCCGACCGCATGCGTGAGGGTATGGTCGCCTTCGTGCAGGCTGGAGTGCGCAAGGACACCGCCGGTTTGGTGGCGGCCATGCGCAAGATGGGCTTCATCCCGACGAGCGCCGACCCGCGTGTGTACGACCGTGTGGTGGCCTATTTCCATGACCAGTTCCAGGAGAAGATCGGCATCGAGAACCTGCGGCTCGGGAACCTTCGTTTCTCCGCGGACTCCGGCCTGAAGAACCTTCAGGATCTGAAAGGCATGAACATCAGCCTCAAGGACATCGCCGCCTCGTTCCACATCCCGCGGGAGTGGGTCATGCTCGAGCGCACTCTGCTGCAGATTCTGGGGCTGGTCACCGTGATGGCCCCCGATCTCGATGTGATGGAGGTCTTCCTGCCGCACCTTCGGCGATTCTCGATTTCCTACGGACTGGACCCCTCGTCTCTGGCCCTTCAGGCCATGCGCGAGCTTGCCAAGAACGCGCTGGCTCTGCCCTCGGAGCTTCGCAGCGTCCTCTCCCGCCTGACCTACGGCGAGATCGAGCTGCGGCTGGCTGACGCGGAGTACTTTGTCAAGACTGCACACGCATGGGTTCACGAAGGCATCTTCGCGTCGCTTGGCTTGTTCTTCCTGTGGTCGGGCTGGCGCTTCGAGGATCGTGGAGATGATTCCCGCGCGGCGGTGCTGTTCTCCGTCGCGGCACTCTGTGGCCTGATGTTCATCAAATACTTTTTTGGCTCGACCCGGCAGAAACGCAAATGAAGGACAACGAGAATTTTTTCGAGATTCACGTCGCCGGCCAGCTCGCCGGCCTGAGGCTGGACCAGGTCATGGCTTCGCGCGTGTCGCGTCGCTTCGCGCGCAAGCTCATCGAGGCAGGTGCCGTGTTCGTCGACCGCCAGCGGGTGAAGGTGGCCTCCCGGCTTGTCCATGCGGGCTCCGTGGTGAAGGCTCCCTTTTTGCTGCCGGAGTCTTCCCCGGGCGATGGTGATATTCGTGACTGGATTCTTGCCCAGGAGCCGCGCTATGTTGTCGTGAACAAGCCCGCGGGCTGGGCCACGGCCCCCACAGCCCTGGGTGATCACTCGTTGGTCAACGAGCTGCAGAAGTTCCTGGGTCAACTCTGGATCGTCTCGCGGCTGGATTTTCACACTTCGGGGATGCTGCCCTTCGCAAGGGATCCGAAGATCCTGTCGGGTTTCGAGGAACTGCTTCGTTCGGATGCCTGCGCCAAGATCTACGTCGCCGTGACGCGGCGCTGCGATCTGGGAACGACGATGATCGATCTTCCCATCGGTCCGCACCCGGACCGACCCCAGCGCTTTGTGGTTCGCGATGACGGCCGCCCGGCACGCACCCAGATCCTCGACGTCATGCCGCTGCCCGAGGACCGCCAGTTGGTCCGACTGCGCCTGCATACGGGCCGCACGCACCAGATCCGCGTGCACCTGGCACACCTGGGCGCACCAGTGCAGGGAGACCCCTGGTATCCGGTCGGTGAGGCCACCGGTGCCGGTCCGATGCTCCTGCACGCTTCCCGCCTCACGTGGTCCTCGCCGATCTTCGGTGAGGCTGATTTCTTTGCTCCGCCTACGTGGATGCCCGAGCTTCCCCGCTGAGATCCGTGCCGATCGTTTTCCACGGCAGGGGAGGGGTCGGTCTGCAGGGGCCATTACTGGATCGCGTGGAGTCTTTTGTACCGCACATACTCAATGATGAAGAACAGATTGACGCAGACCAGTCCCGCTGTGATGAAGAAGGCGGGGAAAAAAATCCGGTAGTGCGAGCCCAGAAAGAGGACGTAGCGTTGCACCCCGGCGATCAGCAGAAGATTGTTCACGATCGCGAAGGTGGAGACGATCAGGGACATGGTCATCATTAAAAAACCATTAAAGACCAGATGTGGGCGAAGTCTGCGCGGGAAACTGAGAAAACGCCGTCTCCAGGGCCTGAGCTCACCAAAGAAATAAAAGTAAGTGAAATCCTGGAAGGAGAGGCCGTTGGGTGCCGGGACGTTCGGCTCCCTCCTGAAATAGAAAAACATCGCGCCGGCGATGAAACTGAAAACGAGCACCTGTGAGAGGATGAAACCGGGCCAGGAAATACCCAGAAACGAGATGATGGGATTCCACTCATGTTCAAGGTCCGGCGTATAGATCCAGGTGAGGAACAGATCCACGGTCCGGAGCAGGAGAATGGTCGCCGTGGCGAGGAAATAGGACCTCCATCTCATGGGGAAAACACGAAACCCGGGTGCTGGTGGGATGCTCTCTGCATGGCCTGTTATGTCATTGAAAAAGGTCGGAGTACAGCGTGATTTCACCTGCGACACCGGTACGTCCGGAGGTTCCACTACCATACGCGATCCATCTCGAATGCTCCGAACACGGGAGTGATCACCAGTCCGTAGCGCCGTTCTTCGACGGCGATCACATCGAAGCGGAGCTCCATAACCGACTCGCACTGGGTCTGATCCATGCGGTCCCAGAACAGGATCGCCGCACGGATGATCTTTGCCCGCTTGGCGGGGGTGATCGACTCCAGCGGATGCCCGCCGGAGTCCGTGGAGCGCGTGCGCACCTCCACAAATGCGATCAGTCCGTTCTTTCGGGCCACAAAGTCCAGCTCGCCGAGTTGAGGGAAGGAGTCGTTGCGGGCGATGATTTCATAGCCCCAGTCTCGATACAGGGCGACAGCGCGATCCTCGCCGAGTTGGCCCAGCCGGATCTTGTCGAAGTTGGGGGAGTCGTCCATGCTGGTATTATCGTGTCCGCGAGAGTGGCGGTTGCAGGAATTTTCACAGTCAAACACAATCTGGTCTTCTGCGTTTTTTGCAGTTTGATTTATTGTCTTATTTGCGGTGCTCGCGGTCCGCTAGCCAGCGCCCGGTGATCGAGTCGGGGTTGGACATGATCTCGGAGGGGGATCCCGCGGCGAGGATGTATCCCCCGGCGGCCCCGCCGGCAGGGCCCAGGTCGATGACGTGGTCGGCCGATGCGATGACCTCGAGGTTGTGCTCGATGAGCATGACGGTGGCCTGCCGTTCCACGAGCTGGTGCAGCACATCGATGAGCATGCCTACCTCCTGCATGTGCAGTCCGGTGGTGGGCTCGTCAAGGATGTAGACCGTGCCGGGCAGATCACGCTTGCCCAGCTCGCGCGAGATCTTCAGCCGCTGTGCTTCGCCGCCGGAGAGCGTGGTCGCGGACTGTCCGAGCTGGAGGTAGTCCAGGCCCACGTCCGAGAGCACCTTCAGTTTGCGAATCAGAGACGGGTGAGCGGAAAAAACGTCCATGGCCTCGCCTACGGTCATTTGCAGCACCTTTGCGATGTTGCGGCCTTTGAACTTCACCTCGAGCGTGCTTTGATTGTAGCGCAGGCCTCCGCAGGCCTCGCAGGTGATGAACACGTCGGGTAAAAAGTGCATCTCGATGCGGATCTGGCCGTCGCCGTCGCACTTGTCGCAACGGCCGCCGCGCACGTTGAAACTGAATCGCCCGGGTGCCCAGCCGCGTACTTGGGATTCCGGAAGCCCGGCGAAGATGCCACGGATCTCGTCGAAGATCTTGGTGTAAGTAGCTGGATTCGAACGCGGGGTGCGGCCGATCGGCGACTGGTCGATGAGTACGACACGCGTCACGGCGCCGGCGTTTTCCATCCCGGTGAGTTGGCCTGGATTCTCCACCCCGAGGCCCAGTCGAAGCGCCAGATGCTTGTAGAGCGTGTCCACCACCAGCGAGCTCTTGCCCGAGCCTGAGACGCCCGTGACGCAGACGAGTCTTCCCAGTGGCATGGAGAAATCAACGCTCTTGAGGTTGTGGGTGGTCACTCCAAGGAGCCGGATGAAGGACTCGGGGACCGGTCGCTGCATCCGCGCGACGCCGAAACATTCGCCACGTAGGTAGCGGGCCGTGAGCGTATTGGCCTTCATCAACTTTGCCACGGTGCCTTCGAAGGAGAGCTCGCCGCCGTAGCGACCCGAACCTGGGCCAAGTTCGACGACATGATCGGCGGCGTGGATGGTTCCGGGATCGTGCTCCACGACGATCACCGAGTTGCCCCTGTCGCGCAACTGCATCAGCGTTCCCAGGAGCCGCTGGTGATCCTGGGGGTGAAGGCCGACGCTGGGTTCATCGAGGACATAGGTCACCCCCACAAGCCCGCTGCCGAGCTGGCCGGCCAGCCGGATTCGCTGGGACTCGCCGCCCGAGAGTGTGAACACTGTGCGGTTCAGGTGGATGTACCCCAGCCCGACCTCGCACAGAAAGCGAAGCCGGTGAGCGATCTCCTCCACGAGCGGGTCGCCCACGGGGGCCTCGGTATCGGAGAACCGCAAGTTGGAGAACCATGTCAGGGCTGCTTCTGCGGGCAGGTTTTCGACGTCCACCAGGCTCTTGTCGCGCACTACAACCGCAGCCGCCACCGGGTTCAATCGTCCCCCTCCGCAGGCCGGGCAGGGACGGGTCTCCTTGTACCCTGAGAGGCTCTCCGCGAAAGCGCCGCCATACCGGGCGCTGTGCTCGAGAAGGGTGATCACACCCGGCCAATCCAGCCGTTGATCGCCCTGGAACAGAACGGTGGCGGCCTCCTCCGTGAGCTCACCCAGCGGCGTCCCGGTGGTGAAGTTGTAGCGTTTCATGACCTGCCCGAAGCTCTCCTTCTGGCGAGTCCACCAGTTTTCCGGCAGGGGGGCGATGGCCCGCTGCTGCAGCGACAACTGCGGATTGGGGGCGATCAGTCGCGGCGATAGGAAACTCACGGTGCCCAGACCATAGCAGGTGTTGCAGTAGCCCAAGGGACTGTTGAAGGAGAACAACTGCGGGGACAGGGACGGCGCGGAAAAGTCGTGTTCCAGGCAGCGTGCCTGGGTGGAAACCAGACGCTCACCGCCAGCGGGATCGCTGACCACGAAGGTCTCCTGGCCCCACCGCAATGCCAGCTCGATTGAGCCCGATACGCGGGAGCGGGATACCCGGCCGGGATCGAAGCGGTCGATGACAAGATCAATGTTGTGTTTGAACGTCTTCTTCAGTTGTGGAACGGGATCGAGCTCAAGGATGGATCCGTCGATGCGTACACGGGAAAAACCTTCGCGCCGGCATTTCTCCATCAACTCTGCATGTGTGCCCTTGAGCTGGCGGGCCAGCGGAGCGAGCAGGTACACCATGCGACCGCGATCGGTCGTGATCAGTCGGTCCGTCAATTCCTCCCTGGTCTGTGTGACCAGCGGTGTGCGGCAGTGGATGCAACGTGCCGTACCCAGGCGTGAGAAGAACACACGCAGAAAGTCGTGAATCTCAGTCACCGTGCCGACCGTGGAGCGTGGATTGTGCGAGGAGTTCTGCTGGTCGATGGAGATGGCGGGGGACAGACCCTCGATACGCTCGACCTGAGGTTTGTCCAGTTGAGGAAGGAACTGCCTGGCGTACGCCGACAGGCTTTCGACATAGCGCCGCTGTCCCTCGGCGTAGATGATGTCGAAGGCCAGCGTGCTCTTGCCCGAACCCGAGGGTCCACAGATCACCACGAGGCGCTTGTGGGGGAGATCCAGCGAGATGTTCTTGAGGTTGTGCTGCCGGGCTCCGACGATCCGGATGCAGGACGTATTGTCCCCGGGGCTGGTTTTCATGCTGTTTCCATCCTGAAAGCGGACTACGGGAGAAGGGGCGAAGGATCAGTTATTCGTCGTCGTCGTCGTCGTCGTAGCCGTCCATGTCGTCAAAATCGTCGTCCTCGTCATCCGAGCCTGGATCGAGGTCGTCTTCTTCCTCGTCGTCGATGAAATAGCCGTCGTCTGTCTCATCATCGTCGTCATCGTCGTAGCCGAAGTCATCGTCGTCCTCTTCAAAGCCTTCATAGCCGAACTCGTCCTCGCTGTCGCCGAATTCGTCCTCTTCTTCCTCGTCCTCGAACTCGTCATCACCAAAAGTCTCTTTGATGGCGTCAATGACCAGCGGACGAATGCGGTGCTCTGCGGCCACCGCCGCGCGTCCGCGCAAGCCTAGCTGGGAGACGACCGCAAGGGTGATTCCCTTGATCGTCGGATGACTGCTCTCTGCAATCAGGACTGGAATGATCTCCTCGACAAATGCCATGTCCAACATCTGTTTCTCCTCTGCGGGAACGGGTCGATTACACGGACGAGACCTTTCCCGGGGCGCAACCGTAAGTTTTTTTTCCCCACTCGTCAACTGTTGAATGCGGCTTGATTTGCGGAAAAGGGGATTTCAGAAGGAGTCGGAAGGATCCGGATCCCGCACTGTATGGATGCTTCCATCGAGAAGTCCTATCTGCAGGGCCTGACTTGAGAACAGGCGTTGATGCAGAAGGAAACAACCCACGTCGACGATCAATCCGGACAGAATGAGCAGGCAGCCGGAGAAAATCCACAGCGGTGCGCCGGTCAGGATGCCCGTATGGATGCGGAAAACGCCCCATACGATCAGACCGAACAACCAGAAGGCGCCTGTGAGTAGCAGCGCCGGATCACCCAGCGTTCCGGAAGAGTGGAACACCACGCTGCCGGTGGGGAAGCGCATCGTTCGGCTGGAGATTGAGATGCCCAGCATCGTGGTCCTTTCCCGGCAGATCCATTCCTCGTCGTTGATGTCCCATGTCTGGTGGCGTGCATATCCAAGGATGCGGGCTACGAGTTGTCCGAGAACCACCAGAAGATACAAGCCGGAGACAGCAAGAAGGATGCGAGGCACGTCCATACGGCTGTCCAGAGCAGCTTTTCCAGTGAAGCGGCCAGCCTTCATCGGGCGATCTCCTGGGCAGTGAAGGTGCGGATCACCGTGACCTTCACCTGGCCGGGGAAGGTCACTTCCTGGGAAATCTTCCTAGAGATGTCGGCTGCCAGCGCCATGGTTCGCTCGTCGTCGAGCCGCTGGGAATCGACCTGCACGCGAAGCTCGCGACCGGCTTGGACGGCAAAGACCTCCTGGATGCCAGGGAAGGCCCTCGCCGCACGCTCCAGATCATTGATCCGGTCGAAGTAGGTCTCGATTTGCTCGCGGCGGGCTCCCGGCCTTCCACCGCTCATGGCGTCGGCAGCCATCACCAGGCTCGCATAGATCGATTCATTCCCCACCTCGCCGTGGTGGGCACCGATGGCGTTGACCACCACCGACTCTTCACCATACTGGGCGGCAAGCTCACAGCCGATGACGGCGTGGGAACCCTCGACCTCATGGGTGAGGGCCTTGCCGATGTCGTGCAGGAGCGCTGCGCGCCGGGCAAGCTCGACATCGAGATGCATCTCAGCGGCGATCAGGCCGGCAAGCTGGGCGGCCTCGATCGTGTGGAGCCACTGGTTTTGGGTGTAGGAGGTCCGGAAGAAGAGACGTCCAAGAAGCTGGATGATCTCCTTATGGGCCTTGGGCTTGAGACCAGCCAGTTTGAAGGCCTTGCGTCCGTAGCCGGTGATCTCGTTTTCCATCTCGGCGTTTTTCTTCTGCCAAAGGTCTGCCAGGGTCTCCCACGTGGTGATCTGCCGGCTGTTTTCGACGGTCTTTTCGAGCACGCGCCGGGCGATTTCGCGGTTCACCGCGTCGATGGTGTCGAAGCGGATCACGGCGTCCTCGGCGACCTGGGCGAACACCGGAATCTTGAATAACTCCGAAAGTTTCTCGATGGTGCCGCCGCACAATTTCAGGATGTGCTGATACTGGGACATCGAGAGCGTCACCGAGTTGGCGGGTCGTTCCTGGACCTCGGTGCGCGACAGGCGTTCCATCGCGATGCCCATGATGCGTTTGGCTTTGGGAATGAAGTCGGACTCCGGGATCTGCTCCCATAGCCGGAGGTTTTCCTGCGCCTGGTTTTCAGCCGCATCCACCATCTGCTGATAGATCTGATCGCGCATCTCTTGCCGGGAGAGCTTTGCGGCGGTCTCGAGTGCGGGCGGAATCTGGGCCTGGAGCTCGCGCTTCTGGTTCTTGAGTTCCGCGATGGTGTTGTTGCGCTTGGAGAGCGCCGAGAAGCGGTTGGAAAGGTCGGCTTCCCGGGCTTTGAGTTCCTCAGTGGATGTCTCCACGCGGGCTGATTCACGCTCGAGGGCGAGCTCCTGCTCGTTCATCTCCTCTTCCTGTTCACGGGCCTGTTCTTCGAGCTGGCGGCGGGAATCCAGGCGGACCTGGGCGACCTCGTCGCGAGCCTTGAGTTGAACTTCCTCGCTTCGGCGGCGTGACTCCTCGCGCAGCTCACTGGAACGGGCGGTGGCCTCCTCGATGGCACGGGCAGCCTGTCCGGCGGTCTGCCGGTAAAAGAACCAGAAGGTGCCTGCGAAGGCCACGAGCACCAGGATGGACAAAAAAACTGTCAGCATCGGAAACACTATCCTTCAGACCCCAGGGATCGCTTCTGCACCAGGTGGTGTATCACGAAGGAGGCCACATGTTCGGCAAAGGTGCCGCGCCCGAAGCCTGCATCGAAGCCCAGCTCCAGCGCAAGCTTGTGATCGAGGCGTGGACCGCCGGCGACCAGCACGAAACGGTCGCGAAGACCGGCCGCCTCGGTGAGTTCAACGAATCGAGTGAGATTCTGCAGGTGAGCATCACGCTGGGTGACGACCTGGGAGACGAGGATGGCGTCGGCTTCCTTCTCTCGGGCACGGGCAAGCAGCGTTTCTGGTTCGACCTGGGCCCCGAGGTTGAACGCGTCGATCATGGCGAAGCGTTCCAGACCGTAGTGTCCCGCATAGCCCTTCATGTTCATGATCGCGTCAATGCCAACGGTGTGGGCGTCCTCGCCGATGCAGGCACCCATGATCTTCAGTTTGCGACCGAACAATTCGCGAATCTTTTCATCACAGGTGGCGCGATCCCATACGTCGGTCTTCACGGCGGTCACAGTGATGTCGGTGGCATCAATGAACAGCCGGGTTTTTCCGTAGACCACGAAGAAACTGAAGCCCTCTCCAAGATCGGCCATGTGTACCACGTCGGCTTCGGCGAACCCCATTTTTCGTGCAAGACGTAGGGCAGCCTCCTTGGCCAGCGGACCTGTGGGCAGGGGCAGCGTGAAGCTCAATTGCATCGCACCGTCGGACAGGGAGTCGCCGTATGGACGGATTTCGCGCAAGTTCAAATCCATGTGTCAATCTCCTTCTCCAGCCCCAGCCGAGAGGCCAGCACGGGCTTGCAGGGATTGAAATAGGCATCGCTTTTCTCCAGGACACCGAGCAGGCCCTTGCCTTGGTCGGCGGGGCGGGAGATGTCTGCGAACCAGCCCGAAGAGATGGCCTTGAGGAGGCCTGTTTCACGCACGGATTCGAGCAGGCCGCTTGTCTTGTCCATCACCTCGTGGGCGCGACGGATCACCAGGGAATCAGGACGGAATGTGACCTGGTCGTGAATGTGCCGGGCGGCAGTCATGATGTAGTCAGCATTCTGCAGCGCGAGGTAGCGGTCCTGCAGGAAGGGCGTATGCATGGCCTCGGTCAGCATGCCCAGAAGCTGGATGCCCTGCTGCGACCAGATGCCGGCGAGGTTGAACATCGCGTTCATGAGGTACCCCTTGAAGATGTCTCCGCTCATGTGCTTGGTCGGCGGCATGTACTTCAATGGGGAGTCGGGGAAGACTTCACGCAGCAAAAGAGCCTGCGATAGTTCGAGCAGGAAACTGTCCTCGAGGTCGGGATCGATCTCGAAGGCGTGACCAAGGCCAAGCAGCTCGGGCCGAAGGCCGGCGGCCAGACCAAAACTTTCATTGATGAAGTCCGAGGCGAGCACGGTGTGGGCCGCCTCGACAGCGTCGGCTGTGGTGAGGTAGTTGTCCTCGCCGGTGTTGATGATGATCTCGGCGGCTGCATCAACCATGCGGGAGAAGAACTGATCCACGAAGGTGCGGATCGGGTTGATGTCCCGGAACAGGATGCCGTACATGCTGTCATTGAGCATCATGTCCAACCGTTCGAATGCTCCCATCACGACGATTTCGGGCATGCACAGTCCCGATGCGTAGTTGACCAGGCGCACATAGTGTCCGGTCTCTTCGGCGACCTCGTCTAGGGATGAGCGCATAATGCGGAAATTTTCCTGGGTGGCATAGGTTCCGCCGAAGCCTTCGGTGGTGGGCCCGTAGGGCACATAGTCGAGCAGGGATTGCCCCGTGGTGCGGATCACCGCGATGATGTCGGCGCCTCGCCGAACGGCGGCCTTGGCCTGTGCCACGTCCTCGTAGATGTTGCCGGTAGCGACGATGACGTATTTCCATGGCTGTTCGCGCACGGGCAGCCGGTCCATGCGTGAGCGGCGTTCTCGCACCATCGCGTGGATGCGCTCCATGCTCTCGGTGGCGAGTTCCAGTCCGAGGTGATGGATCTCGTCCTCGGGAACAGCCGGAAGACGATGGAGATCCAGCTCGCCGCGGGCGACACGCTCGGCCACCTCCGTGATCGATGCACGCGTGTGCAGCATGGCTGCCAGCATGGCCGTCGAGGCGCCGTCACGGACCTTCTCCCGCAGGTGGTTGACCACCACGTTGGGAAGAGGAACCTGGTTATGGTCCACGCCATCGAGGCCAAGCAGGCGAAGCACGGCGCGTTCTACGGTGACAGTCGTGTGTGACTTCAGGAGCGGGGCGATCTGACGGGTGATTTCATCGGCAGTGCCGCGAAGCCGTTGTACCTGTGATTGGTCGATACCCAGAAGGGACATGGAAGAAGCCTCCGTACTGCCTGGCCAGGAGTGATGCCCGTGTGCGAAAAGCGAAACGCAACGGGGATGGACGATTGGTGGTCAGCGAACCACTCCCGGGCACTGGGTATCGGTGCAGAGATCCGATGCGGGACCGGTGGGGGCAGCATCCTTGACCGCGGAGGGATCCACCTTGCCGGTGTTGTCACTCGCCTTCGGATCGGTGCCAGGGGTGGTCTTGCCGGTGCTCTTGCCACCGGTGCATCCGACGGCAACGAGACTGAACAGGGAGACAATCAGTATGGTGTTTTTCATGGTGTTCACCCGATGGCGACTCCGAGGATTTTCCTCAGTTCAAAGAATTTTTCCGACGTCGCGAAACGCAGCAGAGCGTCCTTCTTTTGCTGAAGACCAAGACCGCCGGCGATCATAGGTTCGGCTTGCAGCACGAGCATGGCCACGTCCAGATCCTGAACCAGAGTCAGGGCGGCACGGTGACAGGTCAGTTCCACGCCCTGAATGAAGGAATCCACGTTGGGCGTGTAGTTCGTTGCGGCCATCTTCTGCGTGAGTCCAATCAGCGCCTCCTTGGAGGCCGGGGGCAGCACCGGTGCCAGCTGGGCTGCGGTCTGCTGCAGGACGCCCGCATCCACGGGAAGTGGCATCTGGGCGTTGACCAGGCGCATAGAGCCGAAGACCATCGCGCGCAGCTCGCCGACACTCGAAACGTGCTTGAGCAGGTAGTATTCCGGCCGCATGTAGGTCAGTTCACGCGCCACCATGAAGGCCAGATCCTTTTCCATGTGACCCTGGAGCAGTTCCTGTCCCACGGTCACGAACGGGATGCGCTGTCCCTTCTCGATCATGACGCCGTGCTGCATGCCAGCGCGGTGATCGGGCAGCAGGTACAGTTCAGGCGCCTCAACAGCAAGGCGATCCAGCACATAGAAGAAGATCTTGTTGAACAGCGGGCCTTCGCCTGCGGGCTCCTGACGGTTTTTGCGGTTGATGCCCCAGTTCTTGGTCGGCCGGCCCTTCAGGGTCGTGATGGGGATCGAGATCGCGGCCATCAGGTGACGCATGGCCGGATCTTCCATCGAGGACGTGAGCATGTTGGCCCAGATGTCCGTGGTGAAACGCTGCTTGAGCTGGGCGAAGCCGCGGGGTTTGTACTGGTTGTAGAACTCCAGTTCTTCGGCCTCCGCGACCTTGAGGTTGGTCAGCGCTGCCGACATGCACCAGGCGGCGTCGTAGTTGCGCGTCTCAAGATAGAGCCGGTACAGTTTCTTCATGCTCTCCTGGTTGTACGCGTTGCGGTCCAGGATCTCGTGGTGCTTGGCGATGGCCTTGTCATAGGTGTCAGGACCGGCCAGTTCGTAAAGCTCGGCCAGGATCTCGTGACGGTTGGAGGCGGATGGATCCAGGGCGATGGCGGTTTCGAAGGCGCCCATGGCAGCCTTGAAGTCTTTGAGGCGGGTACGGTAGATCTCGCCGAGGAAGTGCCACAGGTTGGTCAGCAGCCCATGGTTCTCCGGCTGGTTTTCCATAACGCGCTTGATCATCTTGCGGTAATTGCGCTCCTGCAGTTTCCAGTCCTTCTTCTTGGTCAGGATCTCGTCTGTGTGCTGGAACGCCTTCAGGTTGTTCGGATCGTCATCGAGCGCACGGTTGTAGTAGTCGACGGCATCGTCGAGGGACTTGATGTACTCGCGGAACACGCCGCCGACTGCGTACCAGATCTTGGAGCGGATGCTCGGATCGGACTCCATCTCGGCGAGCAGGATCATGTTCTTGGCGACCTTCTTCCACTGCTCGGTCGTCTGGTACAGTTCGATCAGTTCATGAATGATCAGCGTGTTCTTCGGATCGATCGCGTAGGCGTCCTCGAACACCTTGATGGCGCTGGCGTTGTCCATCACCTTGTCGCGGAAGTATTCGGCCAGGCCGATCATGAACTCAACCTGCTCTTCACCCGAAAGATTGGCGGCGATGCGCCCCTTGATCTCTGCTGCCGCCTTGAAATTGTTCTCCTTCTCGTAAAGTTCGACCATGGCCAGCAGCGTGGGCTGGTGCCCAGGATTGTTGTCAAGGGCCTTCTCGTAGAGGTTCTGGGCTTTCATCAGTTCATTGCGCTTGAAGTGGACCGCGCCGAGCTTGTAGTAGATTTCCGTCTGTAGTTCGTGGTCGGACTCGGCCTGCGGATGCACCAGAATCTGCTTGTAAAGCTTGAACGCCTGCTCCCACTGCTCGAGTTGATAGCAAACCGATGCCATGCCCTGCAGCACCGGCAGCGACGTCTTCTCAATCTGGTAGGCGTTGTAGTAGGCCTTCTGGGCTTTCTCAAGCTCCTTGCGGGCCTCCGCGGAGCGACCATAGCGGAAGTAGACCTTCGCCATGAGATCCCGGTCGGCCGAAGCGGACTCGAGCTTGCGCACCAGCATCTGGAGGTGCGGGAACATGTCCTCATAGCGCTGGCGATCCCAAAGGATGTCCGTGTAGCGCAGGGCAGCGTCGACGTGCTCCGGATCGAGCTCCAGACAGGCTTCGAGCAGCTCGCCGGCGCGCTCGGCGTCATCGAGGTGATCGAGGCGGATCACACCGCCATCATAAAGATAGCCAGCCTTGTCGACGACGTTGGCAGTATGGGTCTGGGCGACCTCGAGCATCTTGGACGCCTTGAGCCAGTCGTGGCGGTCGCCGTAGATGTTCGAAAGCTTTTTAAGGGCGGGTACGAAGGACGGATTGATCGCCAGGGCTTCCGCGTAGAGGCGCTCGGCTTCGGATGGGTTGTGCTGGAAATCCTCGGAGATCTTGCCGATGCGGAAATACAGGTCGACCTTGGTGTTCTGGTCGCTGATCAGATCAACAAGTCTGACCGAGACGTCCATGCAGCGATCCCAGTCTTCCTGGATTTCGTACAGGCGGGACAGCGCTGTCAGTGCATCGATGTCCATCGCGTCGTCATCGAGCACAGCCATGTAGGCGTCGATGGAGCGCTCGGGTTCGTTGAGTTGTTTCTCCAGCACCTCGGCGGCTGCCTTGTACAGGCGTACGCGCTCCTTCGGATCATGCTTGGTGTAGATGTGGCGGTAGATGACTTCAATGTACTCAGTCCACTTCTTCTCCTGGCGGTACAGTCTTGCCAGGTTCTGATAGGACCGCTCATCCTTGTCGCTGATCGCCAGGATGGCCTCGTAGCATTCAATGGCCTTGTCTGGCTTCTCGAAGTGCTCTTCCCAGACGGCGGCCATCTGGTGTGACTTGCGGATGCGCTCGTCGTCGTGCGACAGATAGGTCATCTGCCGCTCGAGGATGGCGAGGTATTCTTCCAGGTCACCGATTTTCTCATACAGTTCCTCGAGCTTGCGCATGATGACCAGGTTTTCCGGATGCGCGTCGAGAAGCTCGTTGAGGACCTCGATGGCTTTGGACGGGAGTTCGCGGCGATCATCGTAAAGATCCGCGATCTTTACCTTGAGATCAAAAATCTCCTCTTCATTGGTGCTGCGATCGACACGCTCGTTCACGATCTCGATCAGTTCGCGCCACTTCTCACCCCTCTCGTAGAGGCGCTCAAGGGACTCAAGAGGCTCCTCATGGGTCTGGGAGGCTTCGTGCGCCTTCTTGTAGAAGCGGATCGCCTCGTCCATGTCACCGAATTCCTTCTCATAGGTGCGGGCCAGTTCCATGGCGGACTTGTAAACGACGTCCTGACGGGTCTCGACCTCCAGTGCCAGCCGCAGCTCGGAGATGTACTCACCGACGGACTGGTTCTTGCGGTGCACCTCGGCCATCTGCAGGTGGACGCGCCCGTATTTGGGCTCCAGGCGCAGGGCCTGCTTGAGGACCTCGGAGGCCTTGGCAAGGTCATCAAGCTGGTCGGCGTACCACTTGCCCATCTTCACGAGCAGATCGCACCTGACCAGGCGGTCTTCGACGGCTTCGACGGCCTCCTGATACATCTCGATGAGTTCTTCCCAGTTGTTTTGAATCGAGGCCAGGCGCTCCAGGTGATCGGCCGTGACGTCATTCATCGGTGCGATTGCGAATGCGTTGGACAGGGCCACAAACGCGTTCTCGCGGTCGGACATCTTCTCCTCGTATACCACGGCCAGCCGCTGCAGGATGGAGACGATTTCGGCCTTGTGCTCGGCGGGGACCTCCTCTTCCTGTCCACCGAGGTCGGCGAACTTCTTCAGGTAGAGTTCGGTCAGTTCCTTCCATTTGTTCAGATCCTGGAGCAGACGCTCGAGGTGGTTGAACGCATCGATGTGGAGCCGTTCGATCTTCAGCACGCGGCCATAGGCATTGGCGGCGGAGGCCTTGTCCCACACCCGGGTCTCATAAATGTCGGCGATCTGGAACAGCAGCTCGATCCGCTGGGGATCCTTCTGGCAGTTCCGGACCTTTTCCTCCAGGATGCGGATGGTGTCTGTCCACAATTCGCTCTGGGTATACAGGGTCTCGAGGGCCTCAAGGGCCTCGGCGTCTCCGGACACCTGCATAAGTACGTTTTCCCACGCCGCGATGGCGCGATCCGACCGCATCAGGTATTCCTTCTCGATCTTGCCGATCTGGGCGTACAGGGCGCGCAACTTGATTGCAGGCATGCTGCCCTGTCCGAGCCCGACGAGGGCCTCGAGCACTTCAACGAGCTCCTCCCATGCCTGGCTCTCGGAGAAGATGAACGCAAGGTTTTCCAACGCCTCGATGTTGGACGGATCAATGGAGCGCACCGACTGGTAGGCGTCGAGTGCCTGGCGGTGATCGGCCAGTTCCTTCAGGGCGATGCGGCCGACAGAAAGGTAGGCATCCACCTGCTCGAAGGTCTCATAGGAGGCCTGGGTGATGCGGTTCAGGAAGTCAACGCAGGCAGCCCAGTCACGGGCGGCCTCGGCCAGCAGGGACAGTTCTTTCAGCGCGCGGGCCTCCTCGCCCTTGAGGTCAAGCACGCGTTTCCAGAGATCCTTGGCGCCCAGTGGGTTCTTCAGGGCATCGGACGCGATCTTGGCCATGTGGGCCAGCGCCTCGGCCACGTCGTCGTCGGAAGACAGGGCCTTGGACATGCGTTCGTAGACGTTGAACAGCGCCTTATAGTCTCCGGTCTCGAAATGGATGCGTTCCAGACCCTCGAGAGCCTCTATGTTCTGCTCCTCCTCCCGAATGATGGCCTCGAAGGCCGCCACCGCCGCCGGAAGATCGCGCAGATCCTCCTCGCGGACCTTGGCCAGGCGGAACAGGAACTGCACGCGGTCATAGGAATCCTGGGAGGTCTTGGCACGACGGTCGAGGATGCCGGCGAGCTCGGGATACATGGAATTGGCGGAGTAGATGCGGTCAAGGCTCTCCAGGGCGGTGAAGTGCTCGTAGTCGATCTTGAGCACTTCAAGATTGGCCTCCTCGGCACCGGCGGGATCCTGCATCTCCTCCTCATGGACCCGGGCGGTCTTGAGCCAGATGTGTACGGACAGATCGTTGAGATCATCGGCCTGGGCGGTCTGGGACCGTGCCAGTGCAGAAAGCTTCTTGGCGGAGGCACGGTATACCTCGGTTAGGTCGGGCCAAAGCGCCATCTGGGCGGCCAGGCCTTCCAGGCGCTCCTGGATCTCCACATCGGCCTCAGCCTCCGAGAAGGCACGGGCCCAGGTCTTGAAGGCCATGTCGGGATCACGCAGGTAGTTTTCCTGCAGGTCGCAGATGGTCTTGAAGAGCGTGATGCGCTCCTCGGAATCCTTCACGAATTCCAGGTATTTCTCGTGCAGGTTCACCAGGCTTTCCCAGAGGGAATCCTGGCGGTACAGCGGCTCGAGGACCTCGAACACCCTCTTTGGATTGGTGCCTTGCGCCAGCAGGTCTTCCATGCCCTGTCGGGCGGCGTCGTGATAGGGTGCTTCTTCAAGCAGCGCGGCGTAGGCTTCCACGCCCTTCTCCGGGGAGCCCAGATGCTCCACGAGCAGGCGGGCGAGGCGATAGCGGAAGTTTTGAGCCTCTTCCGGCACGTTGGCCAGCTCCACCTCGCGTGTCAGCACACGGGCCAGCTCCTCATAACGTTCCTGAATACCCAGCAGGCGATCCAGGCCGGTGAGGGCTGTTTCGGATTCAGCGTCGAGTTTGAGGACCTCCTCGAGGCGGATGGTGGCCTGCGAAGGGTCGCCCAGTTCGTCTTCAAACACGCGTGCCATGCGGTGCAGGTAGAAGACCTTGTCATCGTCCTCTTCGCAGCCCTTGTGCACTTCGGTGTAGATGCTGATCAGTTCGGCCCATGCGTCGATGACGGCAGACAGTTTCTCGATGTCGTGCAGCGTCTCCTCATGACGTGGATCGAGGTGAAGGGCGCGGGCCATGTCGTCGCGAGCGGCCTTGGGCTGATCCAGTTGGAGTTCGTGGATGTCCTTGAGTCGGTGTAGCAACTGGACACGCTCATACGTGTCCTCACTTTGCTCCACGCGCACGTTGAGGACGTCGACCAGATTCTCCTGCTCGCCCACAGTGGAATAATATTGATCCAGGATCACCGCTGCGGCGGTGCGGACCTCGGGCTCGTATGTGATTTCAGTGCAGCGCTCGTCACCGGCGCCGCCGTGCATGACGCGGGAGAGGGACACAATCACGCCCTCGTTGCTGGAGTCCAGGCCCAGGGCTTCCCCGAACAGGGGGACAGCGATGTCGGGCGACGCCAGACGCAGCTCGTGAACCTCGCCGAGGCGCAGCTTGATCGCGGCGATCTCGACGTCGCTCTGGCCGTTCTGGATCTCGACGTCGAGCACCTGGATCAGTTCCTGCCACTTCTGGGCCGCCTCATACAGGCGGTCCAGGGACTGCAGGGCGACCTCGTCGATCGGATCCTCGTCGAGGATTCGCTCGTAGGTCTCGATGGCCTTCTCGAGGCTGTGCAGTTCCTGATCGTACATCTGGCCCAAGGTGTAGAGCATGCTCTTGCGCTCTTCGAGGGAGGGCGCCAGATCCGCCTTGCGGGCGTAGACTTCCTGCAGGCTTTCCCAGTTCTCGTCGTGGACGAAGATGACCTCGAGGGCGTTGAGAGCTTCGATCTCGGCGTCGTCAATCTCCAGGATGAGGCGGTAGGTCGCGATCGCGGCGTTCTTGTCCTCGAGCTCGGACTTCTGGATCTCGGCGACCCGGAAGGCAAGGCGTTTTTTCTCGTCGGGATCGGCGACCAGCTCCACCTTCTTGAGGATGGCCTTGACCATCCGGGGAATGTCGCCCGTGGTGAGGAAGAGCTTCTCGAGGGCGTCCACGGCGGGTATGTATTCCGGGGAGATGTCGAGCAACTTGTGGTAGGCCGTTGCCGCCCGCTCCACGTCGCCGACGACCGTCGAGAGGATGTCCGCGATACGTGTCTGGAGATCCAGGGCGACCTCGATGTCCTCCTTGGCGTCGATGTTCTTCGAGTACAGGGTGAACAGGTCTTCCCAGGCCGTCAGGGACTGGGCCAGACGCTCCAGCTGGCGCCGCGTGTCGGCATGGCGCGCGTCGATGGCGAAGGCACGGGCATAGGTATCGAAGGCGTGGCGCGGCTCCTCCATGAACTCGTCGAAGATGTTGGCGATCTGGTGGATCAACTGGATCTGTTCACCCGGATCGTAACTGTTCTTCATCACGATTTCGTAGACGCGGATCAGGGGTTCCCACCTGCCGAGGTTCTTGTAGACCGGCTCGAGAATGCGGGCGACTACCAGGGCGTGATCCTCGATGTCGAGCAGTTTTTCCAGGGCGGAGATCACAGCGTCGTCGGTGTTGTCCAGGTCCAGAGCCCGCCGCCAGGTCTCGATGGCCATCGTGGTCTCGTTCAGTTTTTCGTGCTGTACGGCGGCCAGGCGACGCATCAGTTCACTCTGGTCCTCGATCTCCTCGGCCAGTTCGAGCTGCTTGGTCAGGTTGTCGGCCAGCTCGCTCCAGTTCTCGAGCTTCTGGTAGAGGACGTCCAGCGCGTGGAGGGCGGTCAGGCGGTTCGGCTCTTCGCCCAGGACCTCCTCATACACTGCAACTGCCTCCTGGGAACGGTCCAGCTTCTGATCGAGGATCATGCCGCAGCGGAACCGCAGCTCCTGCCGGCGTTCCAGTTCCTGGGCCAGCTCGAGTTGCTTGCGGCTGACGAACAGCAGTTGATCCCAGTTCTCGGTGTTCTGGTACAGGGTCTCCAGGGCAGTGAGCACCGTCTCGTTCATCGGATCGAGCTCGAGGGCCGAACTGAAATGATGGATCGCGATGTTCGTCTTATCCAGGTGGTCCCGCGCAATCTCCGCGGCCCGGACGTGAAGGGTGTGGGAGATGATCTCTCCGAGTTCCCCCTCCTTCAGGATCTCGCCATAGACGGTGAGCACGGAGGCCCAGCGGTCTTCGATCTCGGCGATCTTTTCGAAGGCGGAGCGGGCGTCGTCGGAGTCAGGGCTGTGCCGCACGGCGCGGGAATAGGCGTCGAGGGCCTTCTCGTTGTTGCCGATGTTCTCCGACCACAGGTTGCCGATGGTGATGAACATGTCGAGGATGAAGATCGGATCGTCATCGGTCTCGGCCTGGATTTCGTGCACCTTCACGAGGTTTTCGAACTCCATGAGGGTCTTGTAGACTGGCTCGAGGATGTCGGCGGCTGAGCGGCGGTAGGCGGCGGTCTCGGACTCGAGGTGCTTCTCGAGCTTGTCCTTGGCACCTTCGTGTCCGGGCTGCCACTCGAGCACCTCACGGTAGCCCTCGATGGCATCCTCGACCTTGTCCAGGCGGCTCTCCTGAACGTCGGACCAGCGGAACTTCAGTTCCACGCGGACCGAGTCGTCGTCGGCGAACTCAAGCTGGCGCTCGAGGATGTCGGAAAGATCCTGCCACTTCTCGAGGCGGGCATAGAGTTGGTCCAGCCGCTGCATGGTGGGGACGTCCTCGGGCAGCAACTCCAGCGCCTGCTGGTAGGCTTCGACGGCCTTGGTGGGCTTCTCCATCAGGGTGTCGTAGATGTCGGCCAGCTTCCAGTGAAGCTCCTTGCGGACGCTGTCGTCGATGGCCAGATCAATCTTCTTTTCGTAGACCGAGAGCAGGTCTTCCCACTGCTGGCGGGACTGGTAAATGCGCTCGAGGGCGTCCAGGGCGGGTTCGCTCGCATCGTCGATCTCGAGGATCTTCAAGTTGGTGGCGAGCGCCTTCTCGGGCTGCTGGAGCTGGTTTTCCTGGGCGGAGGCGACCACTAGCATCAACTGCATCGCCACGTCCGGACTGGAACAGGCTTCGTAGGCGCTCTCGTAGGCTGCCACGAGCTGGCTCCATCCGTTGTCCACGGCCCCGGCGAGGCGCTCGCAGGCCTCGCGCAGCGGATCCAGGTCTGGCCCCAGCTTGAACGCCGCTACGAACCAGCGGAAGGCGCTATCTTTGTCCTTCAGGTGTTCGTCGAAGATGCGGGCCAGCGCCTCGATGCGGTCGCGCTTGAGCTCGTCGTCCTCGGTATGGGAGATGCGGATCTCCAGGACCGTGGGAAGCTTCTTGAACTGCTGGGCCTCCTCGTACAGGACGATCAGGGCCTCAGCGGCCTGCAGGTTGGAGTCTTCTACCTCAAGCACCTTTTCGTAGGCCTTCATGGCGCGGTCGGACTTGTTCAGGTCGGCGTGCCAGATGCGGGCCTCCCGGAACAGCAGATCGATTTTTTTCGTCGTGTCGGCTTCGCCGTCGGACTGCTTGGCGATGATGCGGATGTACTCTTCCAGTTTTTCCCACTGGCGGAACAGACCCTCCAGTTCGTCAAATTCGCCGGTGTCCACCAGCAGTTTCTTGAGGGCGTCCTGGGCGCGGCGGTTCTCGGGCTCCAGGTTGAGCAGCATGCGCCAGATCTCGACGGCGCCTGACGGGTTTTCGAGTTTCTCCTGGATCGTGGGCGCCAGCTTCATGCACACGGCTGCCTGCCGGACGGGGTCGGTGACCATGTCCAGCAACTGGCGGTCAATCTCCACCATCTTTTCCCAGTTTTTCTCGCGCTCGTACAGTTGCTCGAGGTTCTCCAGCGCTTCGACCGAACCCGGATCAACAGCCAGCACTTCCTCCCACAGGGAGATCAGCAGCTCGGGCTTCTTCACGCGGGAGGCCGCCATCTTGGCGATCTCCAGCATCTTCTCGGCGCGGGCCTCGCCGTTGGTGATGAAATCGAGCTCCCGCTTGTGCAGGGCGATCAGGCTCTCGAAGTCCCTTCCCTGTTCGTACATTTCCTTGAGGCTCGAGATGGCCTCACCGTTCTGGGGATCAAGTTCGAGGAGGGCTTCGTAGGCCTTTGCGGCTTCGCGCTTGTTGTGCAATTTGTCATTGTACAGTCGGGCGATCTCCAATTGAACATCGGCCTTGCGATCCGCCTCGGCGATGGACTCGAGGCGTTCCTGGTAGAGCTTCACGAGGTCAGGCCAGCGGGACATGCCGGAGATGATCTCCACGAGCGCGCTGAAGGCGATCTCGTCGGAGGGGGTGATCGAGAGGATTTTCTTGTAGGCGTCGACCACCTTCGGCATCAGTTTCATCTGGTCGCGAAGCACCGGGATCGTGATGTGGAGCAACTGCGCCTTCTCCTCGATCATCTCGTCGGGGAGCCGCTTGGAGACGTCGTTGAGGGAGTCGACATACTGGTTCCAGCGGGCCGCGTCCTTGTACATTTTGGCGAGCGCCAGACGCGGGCCGATGGCCGTCTCGGAGGCCTTGACAGCCCGGGTCCAGGCGTCCATGGCGCGGGGCAGGTTGCCCTCGGCTTCGAAGGCCTGCGCCTTGCCGACCCATTCATTTACTGCGTCTTCAAAAGTCTCGTCCAATTGGATGATCAGATCTTCAATGATATATTCAGCCACGGGAACCTCCATCTGGGAAGTGCAGGTTACAAAAACCAAAAACGCAGGTTAATTCAGGAAATCTCAAGGCAAAACCTTCGGTAATGCAGGGTTTCGCGAAACCGAGTTTATAACATGTTGACCTTTGCAGGACAACGGAAAAACCGCCTGCGCAAGCCTGAAATCACAAGGGCGGGTCCGAGGAGAAATGGAAGATTGATTGTAGTACGTCTTGAGGCGGGAGAGCGGCAAGCGCAGGATGTGGAGTCGCCGGCGGCTGTAATGTCAGGGTCGCCATCCCCGGCGCCGTCTCCGGAGAGGTCCGTGGTGTCGGGGAGATCTCCGTCCACGATGTCGATGTCGGCGTCAGGCACACCGCCATCGGGCCCCTCGGCCGATTCGGGGAGGCACCCGGGCTCCCACGAGCCTGTGGCGGTTTCAAGCCATTGGCAGACATATTCATTTCTGCATCCCGTCCCCGGGAACAGATCACTCGAGCATCCGGCCACGCAGGTGTCACCGTCGTCCGTGCGCATGCACACGGTGCCCGAGTAGCCTGTACCCGGATGATCCGGGCAGGCGCCTACGCAGGTGCCTGAACAGGTGCCGCCGGGCCATGTCATCAGGCAGATCGCATTCTCGTAGCGGCAGTCTTCGTCCTCCGAGCAGGCAGCGCCGATCCAGGTCTCATTGGGCACGAAGGCCTCGGCGCAGGTACGGCTGGAGTCGTCCGGTTCCAGGGTCTGTTCTTCCCAGATCGTGGCTTCGAGCGCAGGGTTGCAGATCCCGGCGAATGGGTCGATCCGGACGTATTGCAGGTCCTGCACCTCAAAATACAGCCCCTCGGCATCGGCCGCGCCCGTGGCGCCCGAGAGGCCCAGCACGGCCCCGCATTCGACGGTGTCGCCGGTGGTCACGGTCGCCTCGAGCAGGTTGGCATAGAGCGTTCGCTGGCCGAACGGATGTTCCAGCAGCACCCAGTTTCCCCAGCCGCCCTGACAGGCCGGATCCTCTGAACCGCAGTCGCCGTGAAGTTCCAGCACGAGCCCTGCGGCGGCCGCATGGACCAGGGTTCCCGTGGGACATTGATAATAAACACCTTGACTGTTTTCCTGTGCATTGGGACCGTTGGCTTCACAGTCGAAGCGACACCCGGCGCCGGTCAGACCGTGCAGGCAGGAGGAGCCGCCGTGGGAAGGGAAATGCAGGATGAAGCCGACATCGACGGGTCGCCGGAAGGTGGTTCCGGCGTGGGCGGGATCGGGCCCTGCGAAGGAGGCTCCCAGGAGAACCACCGACAGGAGGAGTGGTCCGGTCAGGAGACGGAGGACTCCATGTGTCGTGGGGGAAATCACTCGTATTTCACTTTCCATCCCAATTGGAAGAGACGCAGATCACCGGTATTCTGGAGGGGGGACATTTTTTCATGGCTTAGTTTATTAAACCATGATTCCATCTGCTCCCGCACCGATGACTTCTCGACGAGAAACCGGTCCATGTGGATGCGCCGGAGCCAGGTCTCGATCCGTCCGATGTCGCTGATGCCGGTCTGCCACTCGACCTCCAGCTCCTCGAGCATGCGTGCCGGCAGCAGCACGTGCTCGCCGGGCAGCGGGAAGCCACCGAAGTGCTGCGGCGCCGGCAGCGGACGCAGGGACAGCAGCAGGGCGTTGCTCAGCAGCAGCGAACTGAGGATGGTCATTTGCGTGCGGTCGGACTGGCCGGCCTCCATCAACTGGCTTACCGTCAGGCGGCCGTCGATCCGTCCGAAGAGCTCCATGTCGATGTTCGCCGGCAGGGGCTGGTAGCGCCACCGCGCCACGGGATGGGGCACGAGGAACATGCCCGAGGCGATGTTGACGGAGGCCTCCACGATGCCTGAGGTCAGGCGGGCCAGGCCGCTGGACATCAGGTCGCTAAACGAGAACGGAGGCAGGAATTCGGGGATCTGGATGGCCTCCTCCTTGAACACATACTCGCCTTCGAGCCATTCGAACACGTCGAGCAACTTGATGGCCCATTGACGCGAGAGCGCCGCAACCAGCTCGTCCTCGGTCAGCAGGTTCATCCGGACCAGCGCCTGCCCCTGCAGGATGGACTCGGCGTTCATCTTCTTGACGCTCTCTTCGCATGCGGAGGCCGGGATGACGTTCTCGTCGACGAGCATGCGACCGAGGAGCTCCTTGGATTTGTTGGACTTCACCTGCAGGGGGAAGCCCGACAGGAAGGTGACCATCTTCTTGATTTTTTCGGTCTTCAGGTACAGGTTTCCGGTCATCTGGTGGGAGTGGATCGCCGAAAGCAGGGCGACCCATGAAGCCGGCTCGATCTTGCCCCGCGAGGCAGGGCGCTCCGGCACCAGTTTCGACAGGTCCACCTGCTGCGTCCGGTTGTCGGTGCCCTGACCGACCCGCTTCTCCATCTCTCCGATGTACAGGATCTCGCTGCCGGACTCGATGAAGCGCTGCCAGGATTCCTTGCCCAGTGGAAAACGCGAGAGGAAGACCACGGGGCCGATCTCCTTCCGCCAGCGGTCGAGCGCTTCGGCCTGGGAGCAGATCGGGTGCATCAGATCCACGTATACGTCGCCCCGGGGTGCCTCCTTCGGTTGCGTGCCCATCCTGCACATTACGGCCGGTTTCATCCAGGGCTGCCCGAAGAGCTCCTCGTCCAGGGTGATCACGTAAAAAGACTTGTTCTGCATGTATTTTCGCTCCGTCCAGAGTCTCAGGCCCATCACTATACACCATGGTTTTTTGCAGGTACAGGTGCTTTTGCGTCATAAGTGAAGTCGTTATGGAGGGATTCATGCGCGCATTCGTCGCCGGAATCATCTGGCTTACTTGTTGTTTCATTGTGGCGCCCTCATGGGCCAACTCGATCCAGTTGACCTCGAAGGGCAATCCCAGTTGTCTTTCCGCGGCCGAAGAGGCGGCCTCCGATTTTCCGCCTCCATCGGCGGACACCGGACCGATAGCCCTGCCGCCCAATCCGGATCTGGCTCCGCCTTCCCCGGATGTCATCCGCTCGGCCATCGAGGCGGGCTTTGTCCGGATTCCACGCAAGGGGAGCTGGTTCCGCAGTTACTCGGCAGCCAAGCCGGCCCGCGTGTTCGACACGCCCTCTTCCAAGGGGCTGGAGCTGGGGCGCATCGAACCGCGATCACGCCTGCCCCTGGCGGGCTACGCTGCGGTCAAGGGCAGTGGCTGCAGGGAAGGCTGGCTTCGGCTGGGCCTCTCGGCATGGGTCTGCCTGTCCGCGTTTGCGCCGGACAAGGAGCTTCCGGCCCTCGACCTGCTGCCGCTGATCCCGGAGAACAGTCTGCTTCCGGGACAGTACGCTTACGTGCGTCTGGGCGGGGCCCCCTGGTATCCGAGCCGCGAGGCCGCCAAACAGAAGAAGCCCGGCGGAACGCATCCGGCCGGCTTCTACCTGCAGTTCAAGCGTTTCGTGAAGATCGAGGGGATCAATTACTGGAAGACCGACAAGAATCAGTACGTGCCGATCGATCAGATCGCCCGGCACATTCCATCGACCTTCTCGGGCGTTCCCGTGGACGCCTCGCGGCGCCTGCCGCTGGCCTTTCCGGTGCACAAGGGCAAGAACCGCGAGAACTTGCCGATCCCGGTCTACGATCGGCCCGGTGGTTCGGTCATCGGTCAGGCGGCGCCGCGCACGCCGTTGTCGATTCTGGGTGAGAAGAAGGTGGGACGGTCGACGTTCTACCGTGTGGAGGCGTGTCGCTGGATCGCCGAGCGGGACGTGGCCGCGGCGTTTTCCACAGCCGTGCCCGCAGGCGTGCGCAAGGGAGAGAAGTGGCTCGACATCAACCTGAGCCGGCAGACCCTGGTGGCCTACGTCGAGAACCGGCCCGTCTACGCGACCGCGATCTCCTCGGGAAAGGAAGGCTACCAGACCAAGTCGGGCATCTTCCGCATCTACTGGAAGGTGACCGAGACGGACATGAAGAACGAGGTCGGAGCCGACGAGCAGTATCTGGCCTCTTCGGTGCCCTGGTCGATGTTCTTCTGGAAGGGACAGGCGCTGCACGGCGCGTACTGGCACGACGACTTCGGCATCCCCAAGAGCCACGGCTGCGTCAACCTCGCGCCGCTGGATGCCCGCTACCTGTTTGAGTGGGCGTCCCCGTCGATTCCGGTCGGAGCGGCCTACGTCTGGTCGGGAGAAAACCGTCCGGGGATCGTGGTGCAGATTCGCAATGCCGACGACGACTCCCCGATGGTCTTCGGCTATGCGCGTTCGTTCGTTCCGGCAGACCGCATGCAGGCCATGGACCAGGCCTGGGAGAAGAAGCTGGCCGCCCAGAGCCTGGAGGCGCTGGCCGCCTTCGAGAAGGAAAAGAACGAGACCACAGGGGAAATGAAATCTCCCGCAGCCCCCACGCCTGCCCCCGCGCCTGCCAAAGGCAGGAAACGCAGCGACACTCCTGGGCCGAAGAAGGCCCCAGGGGCCATGAAAAACGCCGGAAGATAGGAAAAGAAGGCGGACCCGCCTGATTCGTCAGCGGACGCGGCGCAGGGCGTCGCGGACCTGGGCGTCGAGCACGTCGCTGGTGACGTGGCCGGAGGTGAGCGTGAGGATGCGATCGCGGGAGTCGAGCAGGAAGGTCACCGGCACCTCGCGGATGTGACGACCGCACATGCCGAACCGGGGATCATGCACGACGCGGAACGGAGGCTTCTCGGCCATGACCCACTCATCCACGACAGTCCGGTCCGGATCGGTGAACACAACGATGAACTGCGCCCGCTTGCCGTCGAACCGGGAGGACACCTTCATGAAGCGACTCCACTGGGCCTGGGACTTGAGGGACCAGGTGGTGAAAACGCCCACGACGCGAACCTTTGCGTCGGCGTAGAGGTAGGCAGGAAGGGGCGAACAGGGGATGGGCTTTTCGAGCCGGCCCGCCACCGCAGGCATGGCCGGCTTGCAGCCCGCCAGTCCGATCATTCCCGTAAAAACAAGCAAGAAAAAATGGTGCATGGGGCTAGCGTGTGCAGTGGGCGCCGATGTCCGACTGCGCGCCACGACCGGTGCAGCGGGTGAAGCCCAGCTCGGTGCAGTTGACGAGATAATACGTGCCGTCCAGGCAGACCCGGGCGGTGAAGTCGTCGAGGCAGTCCTCCTCGCCGAGCTCGCACTCGGTGCCGGCGGCGTTGCAGGAGGGGCCGTTCACCGTCATCACGCAGGTCTTGCTGCCCGGGAGCTGGGAGCAGTCCACCTGCTGCACGACACCCAGTCCGCTACAGTCGGTCTTGAGAGTGCCGCTGCAGGTGCCTTCGTACTCGGCGGGATCGCACTGCGCGCCCTCGCCCATGCAGAAGGGCTGGAACACGTTCTCTTCGGTCTGGAGCAGGGTACAGGGCAGTCCCATGACGGTGCAGTCGGTGGTGTTGATGTAGCCGTTGGCGCAGACGCGCTGCTTGTCTCCGTCGCACAGCGGCTCGTACTCGCCTTCGGTGCAGGTGTTGAGCGAGCACTGCGGATTGCCGTCGTCGCCCATGACGCAGGTCATGCCGCTGTCACGGCAGTTCATCGCGTACATCTGGCGGTTGAAGGAGTCGCACCAGTACCGGACGTCGCCTTCGCAGCGGCCCTTGTTCGTGGAAGGATCACACGTGACGGGCAGGGCGCCGTTTCCGAAGCACTGCTTGACGGTCGTGCAGTTGCCTTCGGCGGCGAGCACGCAGCTGTAGATCTCGTTCCAGATCGCCTGCTGGTTCTCCAGCGCGGTCTGCTCGTAGTGGGAGGTCACGCACGGCGAGATGTAGCCCAGCGGCATCACGTCGCAGGCATCGCGGATCAGGCAGGCGTTGAGCACCTCGGCATAGCCGAGCAGTTGGTTGTTGTTGGTGTTGTTCGTGGTCTTCTTCTTGGAGTCCGAGCAGGAGACCAGCCAAACGGGGATAACAATCAGGAAAAGAAGAAAAGTACGTTTCATGGGGGAGGAATAATAGTCGGATCCACCCCCCCAAAGCAAGCGGGGATTCCAGGTTCCTTCGTTTGACCGTGGACTTTTGGACGACCATCGGCTATAAACCCAGGTCCGGCAGCGGAGGGACAGACACCCCCGGCCGGCCAGTGAGGTGGTGACCATGGCATATTATTGTTTCAAATGCGGCAACGAAGTCGAGTTCGCCGTCAAGGGCGGCATCATGGTTGGTCGCCTCGACGCCTGTGAACACTGCGGTGCGAACCTGCACTGCTGCAAGAACTGCGTGTTCTACGATCCGGGCCTGCACAACCAGTGCCGCGAGCCCCACACGGAGTTCATCCGCGACCGCGAGGAGCCGAACTTCTGCAGCAGCTACGAGTTCCGCAATGACGACACGGCCCCCAAGAAGGTATCCCTTGACGCCGCCAAGTCCAAACTGGCGGATCTGTTCAAAAATCTCAAATAGGCGGAAAAGTCCGCAACTTCCCGCTGGCCGGGACGATAATGATTGCCGTGAGGTGAAGACGCCCTGTCGCACGCGTTTCTTGTCGTGCAACAGGGATCCATGGTCTGCACTTTCAGGAGATCCCATGCGTGTCGAGCTGCCGCCCCCCCGTCAAGAGACCCTTCGCCCGCAGGACGTGAGCCGTCGCACCCCGGTGCGGACTGCCCGGCCCGGCCCGGTGCCCGGAAAAACCCCGTTCGAGCGCGTCTGCGTGGAGTTGATGGCCTCCGAGCGCGCCGTGCAGACGGTGATCCTGCGGCTGCAGTCGGGGCGTCAACTGTCCCCGGGCCAGTTGCTCGAAGCGCAGATGGCGGTGTACCACAACCTGCAGCGTGTGGAGTTCCTCTCGAAGTGCCTGCAGGCCGCCCAGAGCACGCTGCAGCAATTGCGGCAGGGGTAGGGGGCCAAGACCCCCAGGGCAATCGAGTTCTAATTCAACTAGTTCAGTGAATGGTCCATTTCCCTCAAAATCGAAATCGAAATCGAAATCGGTCCAGAAATCTGCATGCCTATTAGTCACGAAAGATTGGACGTTTGCAATACAGCCGTCGAGTCTATTCGCTGGATTCATCAGAA
>Ga0180007_10001421_pt1 | contig 32920 bp, 24 predicted proteins | sample MM_PC_MetaG_FD_121122 | JGI IMG/M metagenome (GOLD analysis project Ga0180007, IMG submission 121122) | Groundwater microbial communities from the Aspo Hard Rock Laboratory (HRL) deep subsurface site, Sweden - MM_PC_MetaG | ecosystem: Environmental > Aquatic > Deep subsurface > Groundwater... | reverse complement strand
CAGGCTGAGGGCCTGGACGAGGATTTAAGCAGGAACCTCCCGCTGGCTACCCTGTATCAAAATTCGGTGAAACTGGCCATGTTGCGCTGTCAGTACCAGGAAGCGATCATCGAAAATGAGCAGCTTACTCGTCGTATGCAGGTTGTCAGCAGCAAACATACCCAACTGCTCGATGACAACCACCAACAGTTCCTGCTGATCCGGGAGAAAGAAAAGGAATACGCCAAAAAACTGGAGAGCGAGATTGCTAGACAGACGAAACAGCTTCGAGAGGCTAATGCCAGTCTAGAAGCGGCAAGTCGTTTGAAAAGTGAGTTTCTGGCCAATATGAGCCATGAACTGCGCACACCCATGAATGCCATCATCGGTTTCAGCGGACTTCTGCAGGAAACGGATTTGACCCCTGAACAACGGGAATTTGCCGAAACCATTGGCAAGGCCTCCTTGAGTTTGCTGGTGCTCATTAATGATATTCTTGATCTTGCCAAGATTGAGGCAGGCAAACTTGAGCTTGATCCCGCTCCTTTTCAGCTGATGGATCTGATGAAAAATGTGGAGGCAATGTTTCGCTCCCAGGCCTTGCAAAAGGAAAACAAGCTGATTTGTCAGGTTGATCCTTCTCTTCCGGTAAGTATCATCGGGGATGAGAACAGGCTCCGGCAGATATTGGTCAATCTGGTGGGCAATGCCATGAAATTCACCGGCAGGGGTGAGATTGCCATTAAAGTGGACAAGGTTCAGGAAGATGAGCAGCAGGTCAAGCTGCGTTTTGCAGTGAGTGACACCGGTATCGGCATCCCACTTGACCGGCAGAAGGCGATTTTTGAAAAATTTACCCAGGCGGACGGCTCAACAACCCGCAGGTTCGGCGGCACCGGCCTGGGGCTGGCCATCACCAGTCAGCTTGTCAACCTGATGAACGGCACTGTTGAACTAGAAAGCGCGGAAAACAAAGGCAGCACCTTCAGTTTTGTCATCTCACTGCAAAAGGACATTGCCCCGGCAGACAGTCTGTTGCGAAGCGGTGTTCCTGCCGCCAGATCCGGCGAAGCAGGTGAAAAGGAACAGCTTACGCCGCAGCAGATAGAGGAAGCCCCTGTCAAAGGTGATCTCAAGGTGCTGGTGGTCGAGGATAATCTCGTCAACCAGCGGTTGGTATCCCTATTGCTGAAAAAGGCCGACTGTCAGGCTGATATTGCCGGCGATGGCCTGCAGGCCCTGGAAATGCTCAAAGAGCATCAGTATGATTTTGTCCTGATGGATGTGCAGATGCCCAATATGGATGGGCACACCGCCACCCGCAGGATACGGGAGATCGAGGCCTCGGCGGACAAGGATGAGTATGCTGCCTTTGCCGGCCGCGAAAAACCGCTCTATGTTGTCGGACTCACTGCCCATGCCCGGAAAGAGGATGAAAAGCAATGTTATGATGCAGGCATGGACGGTTTTCTCACCAAGCCCATTATCAGAGATAAACTGATCGATCTCATAGAGAAGGTAAGGTCGCAGAAAATATGATTTCACGGAAAATACGGGTTCTTGTGGTTGATGATACGGTCCTCTACCGTAGGGTATTAAGTGACATCCTGGCCAAGATTCCTGACGTTGAGGTGATCGGCACGGCAAACAACGGTAAAATTGCCCTGGCCAAGATTGTCCAGCTGAAACCCGATTTGCTGACCCTTGATTTTGAAATGCCTGAGATGGATGGACTGGCCACCCTGCGCGAACTTCAGCGGCTGAAACTTGATGTGGCGGTGGTCATGGTCAGCGCCCATACCTGTGAAGGTGCGGCCGTTACCATTAAGGCGCTGGAAGGGGGGGCCTTTGACTTTATTGCCAAACCGGACAGCACCTCACTGGAACAGAACCGCGAGTCCCTCTTGCGGCAACTGCGGCCGGTTATTCAAAGCGTGTCCACCAGGAAGTTGCTGCGCGCGACCCTCAGCGGAGCAAAGGCGCCGTCTTCGCCAAGAGCTGCAACGCCGGTACGACCCGCGGCAGCCGAGCAGCAGTTAAAGCCGCCGGTTTCTCCTGCGGCGGTGGAAACACCCAGAATTTCCCCCACAATGCTTACCGGTCGGATTGCCATTGTCGCCATAGGCGTTTCAACGGGCGGCCCCAACGCCCTGGCGGAGGTCATTCCGAAACTGCCGACTACCTTCCGGGTGCCGGTGGTCATTGTCCAGCATATGCCGCCGGTATTCACCAAAGCCCTGGCTGATTCTCTTAACCAGAAAAGTGGTCTGAACGTCATTGAGGCCGGGGATGGGGAACAGTTGCTGCCGGGGAATGTGTATCTGGCACCGGGCGCTAAACAAATGAAGGTGGTAAAGAGGGGTGCCGGCGAATTTCTGCAGCTGACCGATGATCCGCCGGAGAATCATTGTCGCCCGGCAGTAGACTATCTTTTTCGGTCAGTAGCCTCCGTGTATGGCAACAGAGCCCTTGGGGTGATCATGACCGGCATGGGATCGGACGGGGTAAAAGGGTTGCAGTTGATGAAACAACAGGGAGCCCAGGTGATTGCCCAGGACCAGGCAAGCTGTGTCGTATTCGGTATGCCCATGGAGGCGATCAAGGCTGGAGTCACTGATGTAATTGTTCCATTGAACCAGATCTCTATAGAAATTACCAGTCGGGTTAAATAATGAAGGTTACGCCGGAAGAGTTGCAGCGGCTGGCCCGATTTGTCCATGATAAGTGCGGTATCGTCCTCGATTCCTCCAAGGCATATCTGGTTGAATCCCGGCTTCTGCCCCTGCTCAGAGAAAAGAATTTCACCTCATTCGGCGATCTTTACAATCAGGCGGTGCGTAACCCGGAACTGGCTAATCGTATTATTGACGCCATCAGCACCAATGAAACATCATTTTTCCGGGACCAGCGACCGTTTGAATTGCTGAAATTCAAGATTTTTCCTGATGTGCTTGATGCAATCTCCCGGTCCGGTGCAGGAGGAAAATCCGTGAGTATCTGGAGTGCCGCCTGTTCCACCGGACAGGAAGTTTACACCATTGCCGTGACCCTGCATGAACTGCTGGGCGGTTCCATAACGCAATACCGCATTAAGATTACCGGCACCGATATTTCCGATACGGCTATCATGCAGTCGAGCCGCGGGTTGTATTCACAGTTTGAGATAGGCCGCGGGTTTCCGCAGAATCTGTTGAAGAAATATTTTATGCCGGATGGCCTGAGCTGGCGGGTCAAGGATGAGCTGCGGGCCATAACGTTTTTCAGGAAGATCAATCTGATGGAACCCTTTGGCACCATGGGGAAATTTGATATCATTTTTTGTCGCAATGTGGCCATTTACTTCAGTCTGCCCAATCGGAAATCACTTTTCGAGCGCATTGCCGCACAATTAAACCCACACGGCGCCCTGATCATCGGGTCAACGGAATCGCTTTTCGGCGTGACTGATCGTTTTGTCCGCCGCGAGTATCATAATTCGGTCTTTTATTCTTTGAAATAAAAGGCCGCAGGAGAAGATGTGAAAACGGAAAAAAGAAGACATCCCCGGGTTGATTTTGCCGTACAGGCCTCCTTTGAGGCGGAAGGCCTGGTGCGTATGGATCATCGATGTGAAAATATCAGTATGTCCGGGCTTTTTCTCCGCACCGACGCCCCCCTTCCTGTTGGCACGCTGGGCAACCTGAAGATCGTGCTCTCCTGCGGCGAGGACCGTCTTGAGGTGCGGGCCGAATGTAAAGTCAGCAGGGTGATGGGGGCTGCGAGCGGCAAGGCCTTCGGCATGGGGCTTGAATATGTCAGTCTTGATCCTGACAGTTCCATCACTCTGTATAATGTGGTAAAGTATCAGGGGGGACTGGATCAAGGTGAGAGCGAATTATGACACAGAAAATATCACTGGATGATGTATTGACCGAGCTGCGGCATGTTGTTGCCGCAGGTGACATCATCAAGGGCACCATTCTCCTTAATCATTTTGATCAGCTTGATGCCAAAGGCCAGAATCAGTTTCTTGCCCATCTGGCAGGTCTTGAAGGGGAGTTTGTTGTCACCCTGCTGGCCAGGCTTCTTGTTACTGAAAAGGAGATTGCCATACCAAAAGCGGTTATCCGTAATCTGCTGCTGGGCCGGGTGATGAAGAGTCCCCGGCAGCTGTTGACCCTGCTGACCAGTGAACAGGTGCGGCAGAAACAGGTATTTGTTGAGCTTGCCGGGGAAATCCAGTATGACGAGGCCATCCCTGTTCTGGAAGAGATCCTGGCCACCACAACCGATGACCTGTCTCTGATGAAGGCCTGCCTCATTGCCCTGGGCAATATAGGCGATCCGGCGCCCACCAACACCTTGAGTGATTTTCTCTATTCCGGCCACAGGGAACTGGTTATCGCCTCCATCAACGCCCTGTCCAACATCGATACCCCTACCTCTGTGCAGCGCCTGGTTGAGCGGATGGGTACGGACAGTGATCTTGACCTCATCATTATTGACGCCCTGGCCAATCTGCAGGATGCCCTTGCCCTGGAGAAGCTCAATAAAGAACTCAACTCACCCCATGCCTATATCAGAAATCATGTGAAGAGCAGGCTGGCCAGGATCGGTGCCAAAGCCATTCCCATGCTTACTGCCAATCTGGCAAGCCCGGACGCTGACCTGCTGGTCCATTCCCTCAACGTGCTGGGTTACATCGGCGATCTCAGTGCCGTGCGGTCGGTGCGTAAGCTGCTGCACGAGGAACCGGCCGATGCCAATGTTCGCTTTGCCGCTTATGAGTCCCTGGGCATGATGCCCCTGGCCAAGGGGGCCTATGTGCTGGCGGAAGGATTGGCTGATCCGGTTGATCAGGTGCGCATTGCTGCAGCCAAGGCTATTGAGTGGAACTGCGACGACATTCTCATTGCCGGGGTGCAGAATCTGGTGGGGCAGGGCGGCAGGGATGCCGAATATGTGGTCGAGGCCTTTCTTAATTCCGAATCCCATAAAATCGTTTTCAGCATTATCGATCTGCCCGCTTTTCAGGAGCTGGCAGTAAATTTTCTGAACACCAAGGCCCATCCTGATCTGAAAAAGCGTTATGAAGAGTTGTTCCGGGACAAAGGTTATACTGAGCTGGCGAACAAACTGGTTACCAAAAAGATCGACAGGGAAGAGAAGAAGCTGTTGGTTTTTGCGGTCGATGATTCCAGGATGATCCTCTCTATTTACAAAAATACCCTGTTCCAGCTTGGCATGGAATCGCAACTGTTTGAGTTTCCGGCCACGGCCATTGAAAAAGTCATTGCCCACAAGCCGGACGTGCTGTTGACCGATCTGAACATGCCTGACATTACCGGCATTGAGTTAACCAGGCAGTTGCGGGCGCTTTACTCATCTCAGGAGCTGCCGATTATCATGGTGACCACCCAGAGCGACAGCCCTGACCACCGGGAGGCCTATGAGGTGGGAGTCAACATGATACTATCGAAGCCTTTTACCGCCGAACAGGTGGGGGCGGCAATTAATGAGGTGATGCAGAAGAAATGATGTAAAGATGAGGGCCATATTTACGGACCAGCTCTCTTTCCTGTCTTAAAGTAAAAATCCCTGTCTCCGGCAGCATGTGCCGGGGACAGGGATTTTTTTTGTGAAAATATCTTGGTTGCCGTTTGATCAGTCTGTTTTGAGGAGTTCCTCGATATTGAGGATAGCGACCAGTTCCCGCTCCATTTTGAAGATGCCTTCAAAAAAAATACCGGTTACGCCGTTGATATTGGAGGGCGGCGGCGTGATGTTTTTGCCGTCAGCCCAGACAACATCACGCACCTGATCAACCAGTATGCCGATATTTTCAGAGCTGTGTCGCACCACGACAATTTTCGTTTTCCCATCGTCTTCAAAGGGTTCAAGGGAAAATTTTTTCCGCAGATCAATGACCGTTGCAATTTCACCGCGCAGGTTGATGACACCTCTGACATAATCAGGGGCGAGATGGACTTTGGTAATCTGGGTGTTTTTGATAATTTCCTGTACCCAGGCAGTATCCAATCCGCATGGCATTTCTCCCACCTGGAAAATGGCCAGCTCCTTGGTGTTTTGCGATGTTTCCCCTGCAGATTGTTGCATATCCTTTTCCTTGCGCTGTCAGAAGACAATTATGGCCGGCCTGTGCCGATGAAGGCAGCGGAGTTCCGGGCCGGCTTTCAGCCAACTGTTAACGTTGTTTGTTTTTCAGGTAAAAAAGAATCTTTTCGATGATCTGTTCTCGGTCCAGTTTGATCAGATATTCATCAACACCTGCCTGTCTGCCGCTCTGTTCAGCGGCCTCCCCGGCAACGGATGTAACGGCGATAACCGGTAGTGACGACCAGCGGCTGTCATGTCTGATATTTCTGGTAAGCTCCAGCCCATCCATGTTCGGCATTTCAATATCAGTCAGTACCAGGTGGATCTGTTCCTCGTTAAGGATCTTTAAGGCCTCCACCCCATCTTCCGCTGTAAAGGTGTTGTAGCCTGCCTCGCCCACGAAGTTCTGAATCTGGTTCATGAAGAATTTGGAGTCTTCAACAATGAGTATATTAAACTTGTTGTCATCTCCTGTATCAGCCTGGCTCTTAATAAGAGCCCATTCGGGCATGACGCCTGCCACTACACCATAAAGATCGACCAGCAGGGTGATTTCATCAAAGATGAGCATTGAGCCGAGAATGCCCGGCTGTTTATGGGTGACATCGTCTATTTTCAATTTGGCGTCAAGGATATCGACGATTTGGCTGACCATGATACCTACTTCACGGCCGGCCATGGGAAAAACAACCACATAGCATGTTTCGGCACCGGGGTCCCGCGTACCCACGCCGGCTACCTCATCAACACCGAAAAGAGCCAGACTGCCACCTCGGTACTTAATGTTTCTGCGGCCGGCGGTAACCTTTATATTGGCGGTTTTGATCCTTTCAATTCTGGAGACAAGTCCAAGGGGGATGGCCATCTGTTCGTCAGGTGTGTTTCTGACGATGAGCAAGGATTGCGAGTCTTCCAGCCCTGTCTTCTCCTCTTTTGTCTGCAGCTTCTGGGCCTTTACCTTGTCTGCCACCATGTTCAGTTTCATCTTGGCGCTGATGCCTACCACGTCAAGGATCAGGGCAACCTTGCCGTCACCCTGGATGGTGGCTCCCGCATAGCATTTGCAATTGCGCAGGTGGGAGCCGAGTGGTTTGACGACAATCTCCTCGGAATCAAGCAGCTGATCGACAATCAGTCCGTAATGAAAATCCCCGGAGGCGAGAACGAGGATATTATAGGCGCTCAGCGGGTTGACGCGGCGGTCCTCTCTCATTCGTTTCTCAACAAATTGTTCCTGCTCTTCTTTAAGTTCATCCCTGGAAGAGGGGGTTCTGTTTTTTTCGCCGGCGCGAGGATCGGAGATGTTTGCCCGGCGTTCATCTTTTATTTCCCGGGTTGCCGGATCAACATAAATCGGGGTTTTGATGTCCAGCGCCTCGCGCAAATGGACCAGGGGCAGCAGTTCTCCCCGCAGGCGAATGACCAGCGCGTCGCCGATTTTTTCTATCCGTTCCTTTATCTGTGCCGCCGGCACCCGCACCAGTTCCACCAGGTTGACCTGCGGGACGGCAAAACGCTCCATCTGGCAGGTGACAATCAGACTGGGGATAATGGCCAGGGTCAGCGGCAGTTTGATGGAGACGGTGGTGCCCAGTCCCAGCGTGGATTCAATGTCGATAACGCCGCCTAATTTGGAAAGATTGGTGTGGACCACATCCATTCCCACGCCTCGGCCTGAAACATCGGTTACCTCTTTTGCCGTGGACAGACCAGGGGTAAAGATCAGCTTATTTAACTCCTTGGGGGACATGGACTCCAGGTGAACCCGGTCATAGAGCCCCATTTCCAGCACCTTGGCCTTCAGTTTGTCCGTGTTGATGCCGGCTCCGTCGTCCTCAATCTCAATGATAACCTGGCCTCCTTCGTGGAAGGCGCTCAAACGCAGAAGACCGGTCGCCGGTTTGTTGGTGCTCAGACGCACGTCAGGTATTTCTATACCGTGATCCACCGAGTTTCTGACCAGATGGGTCAGGGGGTCTCCGATGGCTTCGATAATGGTCTTGTCAAGCTCAACCTCCTCACCTTCAATGATAAGATTGATTTCTTTGCCCAGATCCTTGGAAAGATCACGGACAACCCGTTTGAATTTGTTGAAGATATTGCCGATGGGCTGCATTCTGGTGGACATGATTGATTCCTGCAGTTCGGAGGTCACCAGGTCAAGCCGTTGGGAAACCGTATCAACACCCTGCTGATTACGGGAGGCAACGGCCTGTATCAACTGGTTTCTGGTCAGGACAAGTTCTCCTGCCAGTGTCATGAGATTATCCAGGATTTTGACGCTTACCCTCAGATTGGTCTCCGCCTTGATCTGCAGTGAATCCTTTCGCCCAAGAGGTGGAGCGGCTTTGGGCGTAGCCTGTTTCGCAGCGTTGTCGTGATCAGCCAACTGCCCTTGGGGCTCCTCGCTATGAAACGTTTCCGGGGGAGGCATGGTTGCAGTCGGCAGTGCTTCACCCTGACGTTGCGGCTCGGGTTCTTGTTTTGTGGGAGCATTGGTTGTTGTTGATGGCTCATGTACGGGTTCCGCTGCCGAGGCGGTTTGTTCTCCCACATTGACGGCATGTATCTTGGAAGCGGCAAGGCCGAGAAAACCTGTCAGCAGGTCGGCTTCCATGATGGTGGCAAAAAGAGCAAAAAAAGGAATCCTCATTGCTTCGATATCAGTCGTCAGATCACCCACCGAAGCGATATCCACTTTGCTGTCAACCAACTGGCCGGTCTGCTGCAGTTCTCTGATAACCTCAAGAGGAGTTTTGCCCTGTTGCTCGATATCGGCAATCAGGTCGTATTCGAGGATAAACAGGTTGTTGCCCCCTTTCATGGTGGCATTGAGTTCAAACTCGCTGAGGTGGAAGATATCCGGTTTGTCCGGAGAGCCCAAGGTGAGGGTATTTTCCAGGGTAGGCTTCTCATCCTCGTTGAGATTGGCTGCGACAGCCTTCTGCAGAGCAGCGATATGAGTGGAGATATCCACATCATTGCTGGTGGCGGCATTGCTTATCATGTTGCCGAGCAGATCGGTGGCGTCAAGCAGGGTGCTGACGATGGAAGGCGTTGGCACAAGTTCCCCGTTTCTGATAAGGTTCATCAGGTTTTCTGCAGCATGGGCCAGTTCCTTTACCTTGTCAAGACCGAGAAAACCGGCTCCTCCCTTCAGTGAGTGGACGGCGCGGAAAACTTTGTTGACTATGTCGGTATCAATATCGGCCCCAGCTTCCTCAATGGCCAGCAGGTCGGCTTCAATGCCGTCCAGGTGTTCTTTCGATTCTTCAACAAAAGCCAACAGGGTTTCGTCATCATCAATCAGGGGCATTACGAATTCTCCTCAGCTCTTTTCCGGCAGGTTCTCCTTCTTCCGGATTTTTCAGCTGATTTTAAAATGATTATCCAGTTTCATTACTTTGAAAAGCTGCTTGAGATCCTCGGATAAATTCAGTAATTCGATCTCCCCGCCGCCGTAATTGGCAAGACTGTTGCGAATGGAAATAAGCAGCCCTATTCCTGATGAATCGATCATCTCTGTTCCGGAAAAGTCGATGACAATTTTTTTCTCACTGTTGTTGATGATTTCAAGAAACTCCAGCTTCAGATTGGCGCATTGGGATGCCACAATGTCTATTCCCGGCTTTATGATTACCACGCCGTTTTTTCTTTCAATATGACTCATGGTTTAGCTTCCTTTGAGTGGTTAACATCCTGACATAATGATCAGTATACATTATATGATTTTTTTTGTTAAATAAAGCGTATTGCCGGCCTCATTGAATCTCATGGTAAAGCCGTAACGTTCCATGGAATTCAGGCCCCGGCCGGAGGTCGTACTGCTGGAAACCGGAGTCTTAATCAATTGCCGTTGCCAGTCAAAACCCTTGCCCTGATCGGTTACGGTGATGGTGAGCGTATCCTTGTCAAGATGCAGGGAACAGTCCACTTTCAGGCTGCTGTCTTTTTGGTTGCCGTGAATGACGGAGTTATTCAGCGCTTCTCTTAAGACAAAGAGCAGCTCGAACGGGCTGAAGGGAATGCGTCGGCTGTGAAGAAAATTTTTGATGGTGTCAACCACCCGGTCGATATTGGTCAGAGTTGAGGAAAAGTTGCAGAAGATGGAGCTGTCGTTTTCTCTGCAGATAAAATCCTCCATGCTCAGACCTCAATGGACATGATGACGATATCGTCATCCGGCGCGCTTTTATGGGCGCAAACTCTTTCATTGAGCTGCTCCGCCGCCTGCTGCACCGGAATATTGCGCATTTCCTCGACAAGCGGGGGCAGTTCATTGGTCAATGACGTCCACACCTGGCGTGATTCCGCCCTTTCCAGCAGCCCATCCGAATAGATAAAGAAACGGTCCCCCGGTGTTACCTCCATGTCGCATGTCTCGAAATAGGCATCACTCAAAATGCCTACCGGTGTTCCCCTGGCAGTGATAAACTCGGCCGGTCCCTTCACCGGGACATAGAGAACCGGAGGATGACCGGCATTTACCAGGGACATGATCATAGTCTGCCGGTTCAGGCGAATATAGACGGCTGTCAGATATTTGCCCTCCGGCAGAATATCGATGAGCACGCTGTTCATCATCTTCAAGGTATCGGACGGGCTGTAAATCAGTGACGAATTCTGCTGGATAAGGGCTTTCACGGCAGCCGTGATAAAGCTTGTGCCGATATCATGGCCCGAGACGTCAGCCACCATGTAAACAGAGATATTTTCGGAAACCTGCAGAACATCATAAAAGTCCCCACCCGCTTCATGGAGCGAAGAATAGTAGATGCCGAAATTCGCCCTGGGAAGATCCGCGGGATTGACCAGCATGGCAGCCTGGGCATCATGGATCTGTTTGAGCTTTTCCGTCTGCCGTTTTACCAGTGCCTTGGTGGCCAGGCTGAGCTTCAGATGCAGACGGACCCGGGCAAGAACTTCCGTTCTATTGAAGGGTTTGACAATGTAATCCACCGCCCCGAGTTCAAAGCCTTTAACCTTGGAGGAGAGATCATCGTTGCCGGTAAGAAAGATTACCGGGATGGAATTGGTCTTCGGGTTTCTCTGCAGTTTTTCCAGCACCTCGAAGCCGCTCTCCATGGGCATGATGATATCCATCAGGATCAGATCGGGCAGGTGTTGCAGGACAAGTTCCCGGGCCAGTATGCCATTAACGGCGGAGATGACCTTGTACCCTTCCCTCTCCAGTGAAATCTGCAGGAGTTTCAGATTGATGGGGGTGTCGTCGACGATGAGAATGGTAATCTGCTGTTTGCTTTCCATTATACCCTGTGGGTTTTGGGACTGCACCTTTGGTAAATAAAGAATAGTATTTTCTTTTCAGCTGCAAAAAGTCAATTTTTTTATTCGGGCAGGCAAGAGAGGAGACGGGGTATCATATTGCCGTAGGCAGTAAGGACAGCCAGGCGGCTGTTTTCGCCCGTAAAGGTGAGGTGGATGTCAAGGCGGTCGGCAGGCATCAGGTCCTGCAGGCGGTCAGGCCATTCAATGACCGTCAGACCTTCACCGTAGAGATAATCCTCAAACCCCAGTTCGACGATCTCATCGGAGGTTGCCAGGCGGTACAGATCCATATGATACAGGGGAATGCGGCCGGGATACTCGTGAAGCAGGCTGAAGGTGGGACTGGTAATGAAACAGTCGGCCGGCACGGCAAGTCCTTGTCCTATAGCCTGGGTCAGAGTTGTTTTGCCGCTGCCCAGGTCGCCTGCCAGGGTGAAGATATCACCTGCCCGGGCCATGTTGCCTAAATGGCGTCCGAAATGAACCGTTTTGGCCGGATTGTCGAGGGTGAGGTTGACGGAGGGTTTCATTTGAGGAACGGGCAAGGATTTTATTTAGTTCTCTTGTGGCAGAAAAGACAGCGGTATTTGGGGGGATGGTCTGCCGGCAGCGGCGCCTCGCCATCCGGTTTATGGCAGCTTTCACAGAATTTCTCGGCCTCTTTTTTTTCCATGGGGAAAAACCGTTCATGGTTCTCATCATGGGGAAGAAAGGCTGTAGTCTCCGGTGGGGCACTCCACAGAAAATAGAATACTCCTCCACAGAAAACAAGGAAGATCAGGTTGTATATAAGGATTTTTTTTGATTTCATGCTCATCGCCATAATGGAATTGTTCTGTCTGCTTTATTGGTGTTGCTGAATACGATGCCAAAAAGTGAGTGAAAGTTCCTTTTTTAAGATCCGGGTGGTTTATTCTCCCATTTCAAGGGCGCTGAAATGGATGATTTTTGTTCTGAGCGCAGCCACAAGAGACTCCAGGATAATTTTGGCAAACTGTCGGTTTGTGCCGCAGAGGCGCAGCAAGCGGCTGTGTTGCCGGTGCTTCTTGATGAGCCTGGCGAGTTTCTGGTCCTTATGGGCCGGGTCAATGATGGTGCGGGCCACAGCTTCTCCGGAACAGACCGCGGAATAAATACCCTCGCCGGTCAGTCCCGAAGCCAGTCCTGCCGCATCGCCCACCAGAAATCTGTTGCCGAAGTGAAAGCCTCGAAAATCAAAGTTGATGGTGGCGGCCTCTGCTTTGAGTCCTGTCGTATTCATACCATGTTTAGCCATCCAATGGTGTAATTTTTCCTGGAGAACCTTGGGGGACATATCGGCCCGGTTGGCATAGGCGCCCACTGAGGCACAGTTTTTATGGGGAAAAATCCAGGCATATCCAGTGGCAAACTGATCAGGATCAAGATGCCAGACCATCTCGGCAAAATTGCCGGGCACCAGATACTGCACGCCTGCGCCCATATGAACAACAGGTATCTGCAGATAACGTCGCACCAGGGAGTTGCTGCCGTCCGCACCCACCAGAAAATCGTAGGTGAAGCGGGCGGAGCTGGTGATCACCTCTTTTGCGCCGATTGCCGTAACATATGTTCCGGTTTTGATGGTTGACCCGGACCGGGAGGCTTTTTCTGCCATCCACTGTCCAAGGTTTTCCCGGTTGATGGTGGAGATAATCGGCTCGGGCGAGGAGATGACAGTCTGCTGCCGGCCAGTGCGGATATGCTGACTGCTGAAGGGCTTTTCTATCAGTTCGGCAGGCAGATGGCGGGCAAGGCCTGACCAGGTTATGCCGCCTGCGCACACCTTGGGGCCAATGCGTCTGCTGCGTTCAAGCACAAGAACATCAATGCCTTTTTGGGCCAGCAATGAGGCGCAGGCAAGTCCGCCGGGACCGGCACCGATGATAATGGTATGGAAATGTTTGTCGGTTGTCATGATGAAAAATAAAAAAAGAATGTAACGCAAAGAAGTGGAGCCGCAAAGGTTTTATTTTGCTGCCGGATGTGGTAATGTTTTTCCCCGTTGCGCATTTTGTTTTGCATCTTTTACTATTTTCCGGCATTGCCGGTCCAGGGGTTTTTTACGATGTCAAGGTCATTACGTTTGGATAGATCGTCAAGAAAGCAGCCTTTCTTTTTATTTATTCTTTGCACTCTGCTGCTGGTTGCAGGGGTCGTTGCCGCTGTTATCCTGCTGGAGCGGGAAAAGCCGCAGATTGAGGTTGCCGGCAAGATTGATCTGATAGGCACCCAGCGACAGATCGATTTTGCCGTTACGGATATGAAGAGCGGCCTGCGTCATATTGATGCCTTCATCCGCCAGGGCGATACGTTGAAGGTTCTCTATGAACAGAATTTCCCCAGGCTGAGTTATTTCCGATCTGCCGGGCCGAACCGCGTAGAGGGACAGATCAATATTGATACCAATGCCTTTGGTCTGAAAGATGGTACGGCTGAAATCGTTTTCACCGCCCAGGATTTTTCTTACTGGAATCTGCTGCGCGGCAACATTTTACAGCTTGTTTTCCCGGTAAAGCTTGATACCCAGCCCCCCAAGGTGACAAGAATGGATTCGCCCCAGTATATCAAGCCGGGCGGGGCGGGAATTGTTATTTATAAAATCAGTGAACCGGTAACGCGGCACGGAGTGGTGGTGAACGGTTATTTTCATCCCGGATTTCCTGTGCCGAACAAAACGGAGTTGTTTGGTGCCATTATTGGTCTTCCCTATGATACCGAACAGATCAAGGATGCCCATGTGGAGGCTGAAGATGCGGCAGGCAACATAGGCAGGGCCCCGTTCGGGATGATTTTCAAGAAGGTTAATTTCAAATCAGACAAGATAAACGTGCCCGATAGTTTTCTTGATCTGAAAATTCCTGAGTTTTCCCAGTATTATCCGGAAATGACCGGCACCCCCCTGGAAAAGTATCTCTATATCAATAACAAGGTGCGGGTTGAAAATAATCGGAGGATCGCCGAGATCTGCAGCAAATCAATCCCGGAGCAGCTCTGGCAGGGCCGTTTTGAACGCTTGCCCCGCAGCAGCACCAGGGCCGGCTACGCCGATCACCGCACCTATTTCTACAATGGCCAGGAGATTGACAAACAGGTTCATCTCGGCATTGATCTTGCCTCAACCCAGCGCGCCAAAGTGGAGGCGGCGAACAGGGGGAAGGTTATTTTTGCCGAATATCTGGGCATCTACGGTAATATAGTGATTCTTGATCACGGCCTGGGGGTTTTCAGCCTCTATTCGCATCTCTCTGGCATTGATGTGGCTGTCGGCGATCTGGTGGAAAAAAGCGGAGTGATCGGCTCCACCGGCACCACGGGGATGGCGGGAGGCGATCATCTCCATTTTTCCATGCTGGTTAACGGCGTGCTGGTGAATCCTATTGAGTGGTGGGACGAGAGCTGGCTGCAGCTGCATATCTTCAATTATCTGAAATAACTGGAAAATGTAAGATCTGCAGCGCAGGCTGTTGCGACATCCAGAGTTCGAAATTTTATCCGGGTGCAGTTATGCTCTCTTGCTGACAACAGCAGCTGATAGTGTTCTGCACCTGCCTTTCACCTACGAAGTATCATCATAAACCCGACTCCGCAGTTGATACTGTATGTCAAAAATTAAAATTCTTCCTGAAAATCTGGCCAACCAGATTGCCGCCGGCGAGGTTGTCGAGCGCCCGGCTTCGGTGGTCAAGGAATTTGTTGAGAATGCGGTTGATGCCGGGGCAAGCCGGACCACAGTTCAGGTGGAAGGTGGTGGTAACAGACTGATCCGGGTTATTGATGACGGCGAGGGGATGGATCAGGATGATATTCTTCTTTCCCTTGAGCGTCACGCCACCAGCAAGCTGCAGACGGCCGATCAGCTCCCCCGCATCCTCACCCTGGGTTTTCGCGGGGAAGCCATCCCCAGCATCGCCTCGGTTTCCCGTTTGACCATTACCTCAAGAGTTGCCGGTGCCGAACTGGGAAACCAGGCCGATATCCGTTTCGGTCAGCTGCGCAGGGTTCATGAAATGGGTTGCAGCCAGGGGACGGTTATGGAGGTGCGCGATCTTTTCGGCAATGTTCCGGCCCGCAAAAAATTTCTTAAGACGGCGCGCACCGAGCTTTCCCATATCGACGAAATCATCATTAACAGCGCCCTGGCCATGCCGCAACTGGGCCTGACCTATACGGTGGACGGCAGGGATATCTGGTCCTTTGCCCCCGGGGTTGATAGCCTTGACTCCCGGGTGCAGGTCATCATGGCCCGTCAGCTGAAGAGCGAATTGATCCAGGTTGACTGCCGACTGGATAACTTGTTGATCCATGGTTATCTGCTGCCGCCGGACGAGGCCGTGGCGGCGGCAGCCAGGCTGCGTATTTTTGTCAACCGGCGGGCGGTGCGGGACCGGATGATCAATCATGCGGTGGCCGAAGGCATGCATAATTTCCTCATGAAGGGACGCCGCCCCGCGGGTGCGGTCTTTCTGGAACTTGATCCGGAGCTGGTTGATGTCAATGTGCACCCGACCAAGCAGGAAATCCGTTTTCATCAGACCAATAATATTCATCAGCAGGTGGTCATGGCCGTTGGCCAGGCCATGCAGCGCCATCAGCGCAGAATGCAGCATACGGTGTTCGGCAGACCGGCTGCGGACGGAGATTTCCAGAAAGCCCGTCCACACGAACAGCCGGCAATCCCGGAAAGTAGCTGGCAACTCAATGAGCCGTCCCCTGTTGTACAGCCTGAAAAAGCGAAAGTTCCTCTGCCCTTTGCCGCAAGAGAGCTGCCTGAACCGGAAATCGTCGGGCCGGTAGCGCCTCCAGGGCCTGCCATAAAACAGGCTGCCGCCCCTGCAGACTATGGGGAAAAAATCGTTTCCCCCTTTCAGTTTCCTGGCAGGCAACCCCGCAGTCGTTTCCGTTATATCGGCCAGTTCATGAAATGCTATCTGCTCTGCGAGACAGAGGACGGCATTGCGGTGATCGACCAGCATGCGGCCCATGAAAGGCTGCTGTTCGAGCAGCTGAAAAAACAGTATCAAGAGATGGAATTGCCTGGCCAGGCCCTGCTTTTCCCCGAGATGATCGAATGCACCCCTGAGCAGATCGAAGTGCTGAAAAAACATGACCGGGAGATCGCCGGAATTGGTCTGGTCATCCAGGAATTCGGCGGCCAGAGCTATGTCATCAAGGCTGTACCGGCCATCCTCAGCCATCTGGGTCCCCAGGAAATCGTCAAAGGGATTTTTGACCATTTTCTCAGCAGCGAGGGCAGGGCAAAAGGGGCGGCCATGCGCATGGATGATATTCTGGCCGTCATGGCCTGCAAGGCAGCGGTAAAGGCCCATGATATCCTTCTGCCCGAGGAGGGGGAGGAACTGCTCAGGAAGATGGAGGAGGCGGATATTTTTTCCCACTGTCCCCACGGCAGACCGGTGGTGAAAATTTTCAGCCCAGCTGAGATAAAAAAATGGTTTTTCAGGTAGGACAAAAGGTACAATGCATTCAATCACCATAAAATTACTGTAACCTATTCAATTTTCATGAATTTTTTATATTCTATCGTAAACTTGAGGATAAACAAATGAAGACCGCCCCTGTTACCGAAACAAATTTTGCAGATTTGCAGTTAATCCATCGCGGGAAGGTCCGCGATCTTTATGCCGTTGAAGATAAACTGCTCATGGTGGCAACGGATCGTATTTCCGCCTTTGATGTGGTGATGAGTGATCCCATCCCGGATAAGGGGGCGGTGTTGACCGGCCTTTCCCTTTTCTGGTTTGATTATCTGCAGGATATCGTGCCCAATCATCTTATTTCCGCTGATCCGGCTGATTATCCTGAGGTCTGCGCCCCGTACCGAGAACAGCTCAGAGGGCGGAGCATGCTGGTGAAAAAAGCCAAACCCCTGCCCGTGGAATGTATTGTCCGGGGTTATATTTCCGGATCATTCTGGAAGGCCTACCAGAAAAACACCACAGTCTGCGGTTTTGCCCTGCCTGCCGGCATGCAGGAATCGGAGCAACTGCCGGAGATCCTCTTTACCCCGTCCACCAAGGCTGAGCAGGGGGTGCATGATGAGAATATTTCTCTAGACAGGATGGCGGAGATTGTCGGTGGTGCGGAGACGGAAAAGATCGCGGGCGTGTGTATCGAACTGTACCGCAAGGCCGCTGACTATGCCCGCAGCCAGGGCATCATCATTGCCGATACGAAATTTGAGCTTGGCTGGTATGAGGGCAAATTGCTGCTGATCGATGAGGTGCTCACCCCGGACTCTTCCCGCTTCTGGCCGGCGGACGATTACCGGATCGGCAGAGGGCAGGCCAGTTTCGACAAGCAGTTCCTGCGGGACTACCTCCTCACCCTTGACTGGCCGCAGACTCCGCCGGCTCCCAAGCTGCCGGCTGATATCATAACCAAATCCAGGGAACGCTACCTGGAGGCTTTTGAGCGGATAACAGGAAAGACTTTTGCCGTGTAACCCTTTTGTCAGTTTGCTGGCAGCCGTCTGTCTGGCAGGTCCGCTGATGGCAGGCTGCACCGTTGAGTATAATAAGGACGCCACTGTCAGGGATGTGATAGCCCCCACAGATGCGACCATTATTGAGTACCATGTGCGGTCTTACCAGGCAGATCTGCAGGAGTTCATCACCCGGCTCTATGCCCGCAATCCGAAATATGAGAAGGACCCGCTGAAGCGGCAGCAGAAGATCGATGCCATTTTCCGGTCGGGTTTCTTTGCCCGGCATCTCATCAAAGGAAAGCCATCGGCTGAGCTGCTCTCCGCCGCCTTCAGCCCGGCCAGCGAAGGAGAGGACCGGGTATATCTTCTTGGTCAAGGCCTGGCAAAGAGCATTAAAGAAGCATACGGGCTGGGTGAAATCGATGTTTTCTGGACAGGCCTGCAGGTTCCCCTTGAGCGACTGCAGCGGCTGCATTTCAATCTGAGCCAGGTGAACTGGCGGCTGAAAACATACAAGGATCAGGCGGGTAACCTGCTTTTTCTGACCAACGGCATGGGCGAGAACGGTTACATCAATATGGGTTACGAGGTGCTGATGACCAGGATGCTGACCCGTATCGAAGATGACATCTCCATGCGCGGCGGCCTGACCAACAAGTACATGTTCCGCATGTCCACGATTTTTCTGACCATCGCTTTGTAAATATGGGCGGGCCTTCGACCAAACTACGGCCGGCTCAGCTATTGCTGTTCTTTTTCTTCCCCCTTGCTATATAAATCCTCTTTTTTCATGCCGGTCAAAGGATCAGTCTGGAAGCTGCCTGCCGTGGCGAAAAACGGCGAGGCCGATGACTTGATGACATGATCATTATCCTCACCGCTTTCTTCGGGGCCGATGTTGACGGTCACTCTTTCCTTGTCCGTGGCCAGGGTGAGAATGACAGTGTCAAGGGGTTTGCCCTGGTATTGTTTGCCCAGATAGCTGTTGATGGCAATATGGGTGAGCTTCTGCAGGAAATTGTCAAGGGCGGCCGGCTCCGGTTCCTGCTGCGATTGGTCACCGTCCACCTGCCATTTTTCCCCGTCTTTACGCAAGGTAAAGCTGCCATGGCTGTTTTTCAGGGTAACCTCATGCAGACTGTTCCTGTCAACCTGCACATACACTTTCTGCCACCATGATTCCTTGTGGGTATCAAGGTTCCAGGTAGAAATGCCTCTGGCAAGATAGACATCATCCGTTGACGGAGGGCGGACATGGATCGTCTGCGGCCCGGAGGGGCTGCCAAGAAAGAGAGTCTGGGTTTTGCCGTCTTTTGCCGTGAGAACAATTTTTTTGGCGAAAACCTTGTCATCCACCTGGAGGGGGATATGGCTTGACCGGGTTCTGGTGACCAGCCGCTGTAACTGCAGAGAGGTAAGGTTGCTGATAATATGCTGGATCTGGCCGGCGTCGGCCGGGAACATGTCGGAACTGCCATCATCGATGAACCAGTTTTCATCTTTCTCCCTTTTCAGGGAGAGTGTCTTGCCGGTTGCGTCGGTGATGGACAACTGGGCAACCGTGTCGGCAGTGAGACCGGGGAACAGTTCCACCATGGGTTGCCCCTTTTCGCCGCTTGGCAGATAAAGAAAGGCTAGCAGAACCAACTGGCAGACCAGCAGGATGAGCAGAATGAGATTTGTTTTTTTCCGGATCATTGTATTTCTCCCACAAGCTGCATGGGCTTTTCCGCTCTTCGGCGGTTTGCCCCGAAGATGCTCACTGCAGCAAGGGCTGCCAGGGCAACACCGTAATTGAGCCATTCCCAGAAGGTCTGTTCCTGTCTGGTCATGGGTTTGAGCAGTCTGGCGTGGGAGCCGCGGGAGCGGATGGTCAGCAGGTCTTCATCCGCCACGCTCCAGTCAATGATATTCTGGACAAAGCCCAGACTGTTTAAGAAGCGGTCCATACCCAGTCCCTGGGACATGCTGATGACAGAGTCGCTGACAAATTCAGTCGAACCGATGACCACCAGGCGCGATGAGGGGGGGGAATGGTTGACGATCGGCATGGGCGGCAGTTCCTGTTTTTTCTGCGTGTGCTCAGGTTTTGCGGTTTCTTCCCCTGTGTCATCATGGTTGTTTTTCTCTGTATTGGCGTTTTGTTGCAGCCTGGGATCGGGCCTGTCCTGAAAAAGGCTGGTAAAATCACCGGTTATGGCCACGGCAAGATTGTGCTGCCGGAAATCTTCGCCCGGGGAAAAGCCGTTGTCGGGGAAATGCTCGAAGTCAGGTTCGATTATAGGCGATGGAGCAAGCCAGGACTCACTGCTTGATTTGAGCAGGATGGCGACTTTTTTGCCCTGTAACTTCCGGTCATCGAGTAAGAGCGGTGACACCCAGTTCATGGTCACGGCAGGAAGACTTGAGGTGATGGGGTTGTCAGACGCCATGTTTTCCGGCCGCACATCAACGAAGAACGGATAGTCGATGCGCTGGATTTCCTGGATGGTCATGCCGTCGATATTGCGGCTTACCGGTATGGGAAACGGCTCGTTCTGTTTGTCCATGACCAGGGACTCTTCCACGGTGATGCCGTAATGACTGAAAAGATCAGCCATTCCGTCCTTGATCTTGCTGACCTGCAGGGACTGGGCGTCCGGGGACATATCGAGCAGATAGTTGCCGGCAAGCGCCACAACGGCCCCTCCCTGCATCAGGTACTGGTCGATTGCCAGCCTTTCCACATCCGTCAGATTTTGGGGAGCCAGCAGCAGGAGAACGTCGATATCGCCTGCAACCCTGCCCTGGCTCAGATCGACTTTTTGCAGATTATAGTTTTCCCGCAGCAGCTGCTGGATGATCTGATAGTTGTCCTTGGGTGCGCCATGTCCCATCATGGCCAGAGGGGATTGGTCCTCATCTGCTGGTGCCCACACGCCAATGGTTTTGGTGAAGCCGGAGCCGTTGCGTTTGATGGCGCCCTCGATTTCCTGGCGCAGTTCAGCCTCCCCCATGTCCGGGGTGAGGTAGAGCCGTTCAACACTGTCTCCTGTCTGCAGCAGCAGATGGAGATAGAAGGTGTCTTCGGAAAACAGCGAGAGCCTGATCGGTTCAATGCCGTATTGTTCGTTCAGCTTCTGCTGTTCGGCGGCTGACATCCGGTCAGGATCCTGTTCATCAAAGAGCAGTTTGCCGCCCGATTCCTTCTGCAGATCGCTGACCACCTTTTTGATGGTATCGGGCATGGCCTGGAAGGATTCCGGCAGGGTACGGGGAGTAATGATGTTTATTATTTTGAAGCCGGTGGGATTTCCTACAAAAACCGAGGCCAGGGACTGAAAGCCGTAGACCACCTTTTTGATGGATCGGGTGAGGTCATATTCAAGATTGCGCAGCGAGACGTCCAGCTGGCCGTCGGGCCGGGGTTTGACTTCAATGAGATCATTAAAGCCCAGGGTGACAAATTGATCGCCGTATTTGATCAGTATATGGAAATAGGAGTTGACCACTGAGGACTCATAGCGGCCGGCCACCTGAAAGGGGATCGGTTTGATGCCATACTGCTGGTTGGCCTCGGTCTCGATCTGTTCATCAAGCTTGGGATCGACAAAGGAGACCTTTACGTTGCCCCGGGAGGCAATATCGTATTCGGTCATCAGGTCTTTGATACGCGGCACGAGCGGGGAGAGCAGGGGATGGGTCTTGGCGCTGAAATAGCCGCGCATGATCAGCGGTTCGGGGAGATTGGCGATGATCTGCCGGGTGGCCCGGGACAGGGAGTATTCCCGGTTGGCGGTGAGGTCGAGCCTGGCTGAACTCACGCGGGCAAGCCAGATGTTGGCAACAAGGAGATTGGCCGCAATGAGCAGCACGGTAATCAGGGCCTTTCTCCGGTAGCCTGCGGTATTTTTGCCGAAACTCCAGCGCGTGCGGTCGAGAAAATAGATGTTCAAAGTCAGGAAGAGCACGGCCAGGCTCAGGTAGTAAAAAACATCGCGCAAATCGATGACGCCGCGTTCGATGCTGCTAAAACGGCTTCCCGTGCCCAGGCTGCGGAGAAAATCGGCGGCCTGGTTGCCGAAAAAGTCGGTAATGCCGCTTGAGCCGATAAGAAAAAACAGGCCGGCCAGCAGGACGGTGAGCATGAGCGAGATAATCTGGTTATCGGTGCGGGAAGAGACAAAAAGACCGATACTGATATAGGCTGCGGCCATGAGCAGGGTGCCGAGATAACCGCAGACAACTGGCCCCCAGTCCAGATTGCCCATCATGGCCACGGAAATCGGCAGGCCGATGGTGAGCAGCAGGGCGCAGGACGTCAGGGCCAGCACGGCCAGAAATTTGCCCAGCACCAGCTGATGCAGGCGCACCGGCAGGGTGAGAAGCACCTCCAGGGTGCCGATCTTCTGCTCCTCGCTCCATTGGCGCATGGTGAGGGCTGCCACCAGAAAAATCATCAGCATGGGCATCCAGTTGAACAGGGGGCGGATATCCGCTGTATTTCTGGCAAAGAAGGTTTCCAGCCAGAAAAAGGAAAAAAGGGAACAGAGCAGAAAAAAGCCGATGAAAATGGCAGCCATGGGCGTGCCGAAATAGGTTTTCATCTCTTTGCCGCAGATGGCAAGAATCTGTTTCATTTTTCACCTCCTGCCGCGGCCAGTTCATTAAATACCGCTTCAAGGGTCCTGACCTCCTGGCGTAATTCGCACAGCTGCCAGTCATGTTTCTTGGCCAGGGCAAAGATGGCCGGGCAGAGATCCTGGTCGCTGTCAGCCTTGATCAGATAGGAGATGCGTTCTTTTTCAATTTTGTCATAGCTGACCTGCTTCACTGTCGGCAGGCCGGCGAGAATTTGCCTGGGGCCTTCCGGATCAGTGGTCTCCAGGATAAGGCGGGCATTGCTGGTTGCGGCAAGCTCCGACAGCCTGGCATCGGCCTTGATCCGGCCTTTTATGATGATAATAGCCCTGTCACAGGTTGCCTCAACCTCGGACAGGATATGGGTGGAGATGATAACCGTGCACTGTCCGGCAAGTTTTTTGATGAGATTGCGCACCTCGGCAATCTGGGTGGGATCAAGTCCGTTGGTCGGCTCGTCCAGGATGAGCAGACTGGGGCGATGGAGAATGGCCTGGGCCAGTCCCACCCTTTGCCGGATTCCTTTGCTCAATGTGCCGATGGGCAGGGTGAGCCGATCGGTCAGGCCGGTGCGGATAACAGCCTCGGAAATTCTCTGCTGTTGCATTCCTCCGGGGACATTGCGCAGATCGGCAATCATGCGCAGATAGGACTGCACGGTGAGTTCCGGGTAGAGGGGGGCGTTTTCCGGGAGATAGCCGATCAGCTGCTGGATGGCAGCGCACTGATCCAGGACGTCGAGTCCTGCAATGCTGGCGCTTCCCGCATCCGGCTGGAGAAAGCCGGTGAGGATTTTCATCAGGGTGGTCTTGCCGGCGCCGTTGGGGCCGAGCAGCCCTATCACCTCGCCATCCTGTACGGAAAAAGTGACGTTGTCGAGGGCCGGATCATCCTCATAACTTTTACATAAATTTCGTACTTCAATCATAATGTCGGGTTTGCAAAATGTTGAACGGCAGTGGTGAAAGCATTGCCGGACTATGATTAGCTTTATTTGGTCATAACGAATCGTACTTTAACGAAACGGGATGCATTTTTTCTAAGGGACTCGGAAAATGTTAATTTACCTGGATCGCGCCCGGATTTGGGTCAGATTTGGTTGCACCGATTGAGCAAAACCGCAGGCGTAGCTGAGCTCCGGCGAGGATTTTGCGATTGAGGCGCGGCCAAAGATGGCCTGAAGACGGGATGCGTTATGGTATTTTGGCATTTTCCGAGTCCCTAAGTAATCGAAATATTAAAGACAAAAAGAGGAAGGAAAAGTTTCAATTTTTTGACTTGGTTCTGCATGATATTTTTTTTAGGAGGGTATTCATTTTGATCTTGTTTTCCGCACTTTCCAGGTCGTGCAGATAAGCGGCGAACTCCTTGTCATCGCCGAGTGCGGCCATGTCTGAAAATTTTTCCCGACGGCTGGCCAGGACCATCACCGTGCAGATGGCTGACGCGGCAACGATGGCAAACAGGGCATTGAACTTGAACAGGCAGGAGGTGAAAACGAGCGCGGTAACAGGCACATAGTAATAGGCGCTGATGTAGCTGCCCACATAGCTCGAATAGGCCAGAATGGTCGATCTGATCTGGGGAAGTTCATTAGCATGTTCCTGTTCCATTTTGAGCGCCAGAAAGATGGTGGCGTCCAACAACTGGGCATACACCATCCGGTCCATGATCCACAGGACCCCAAGGCCGATGGCGCCGAGCAGGCCGACCACAAGGATCATGGTCTGATCCAGAGGGTTCAGCACGCCGTTTTGTGCGCCTTTGAGGATATAGGCCATGGCGCCCATATCGGCGAGCAGCCAGGCGGAGGCAATTTTCCTGATCTCCGCAATGTGGGTGTTGAACTGATTTTCATGCAGCAGCAGCCGTTCATACTGCTTTAAAATATATTCTTTGGCGTCACAGTCCAGTTGGTCAGTGCCCATGATCGGTTTCCCGTATTTAAAGATGAAGAATTTTTCCGCTCGGCTGCCATTTCCTGTTCTTGCCACGGGGAACAGTCTGATAGCATTCCACCAGATCGCCGATGCGGACATTTTTGAAATTTTCTATTTTCATGCCCACCTGCTGCCCGGGCGTGGCCTTGCTGACAGTGTCCTTTTCAATATGCAGTGAGGAGACGATGCCCGAGTAGACTGGTCCCATTGCCGAGATGATGCGGAAGTGGTCTCCACGCTGCAACCTGCCTGTCTCAACCTCACAGCCGATAATGAGACCTTTTCTGCTGCTTTTAAACAGGGCAATAACCTTTGCCTTGCCCAGAATCTTTTCCTCTTCTTCCCGGGGCAGGAGCGTGACGGCTATCTCCTTGAGATCCTCATGCAGTTTGTAAATGACCGAGTAGAGGCGCACCTCGACATTCTGTTCATTGCAGAGTTCCGCAACCTTGGGCAGCACATTAACATTGAAACCAAGGACCAATCTGCTGCCGGTGGCAGCGGTCATGACGTCTGTTTTGCAGATATCGCCCACACCTTTGTGGATAATTTCCACGGGCAGACCCTCGATGGTATTTTTAGCAATGGTTTCACAAACCGCCTGCTCACAGCCGTCAGTATCACTCTTGATAACAATGGCAAGCATTGGTTTATGTTCCTGTTCAGAGGACGTTGCCGCAGCCGGGAGGGTATCAGAGTGTTTGCTCGTTTTATGCTGGTGGTGCGTTTTCGATTTGTGACCCATTTGCAGAACCTCCGGATGAATAGTATGGAGCTCCTTATCGGTTTGTGGCCATGGGACAGGGAATGCCCATGGGAATAAGCCGAAGAAATGCACAAATGACTATTGATGGCTTCGTAAAAGCTGAAAATTTACCACAGAGAGCACAGAGCTAACTGACTGTAATAAAAATATTTCTCTATGACATCTGTGGTGAAAAAAGATTTTTTACCCGCAAGGGGTATAAATACGTGTTCATCAATAATAAGGCGATCTTATCGCTAAATTCATTTCGATTCAATACAAACTCTGCATTGTGCAGGAAAAGATGGCCCGCTGTCAGTCCATTGACTATTTCATCTCTTATCACCTGGGATATGATTTACCCGCCGTCTGCGGCAGGATAAACGAAAATGATTTATGTCTTTCGCCAACTTATGTAATATGATTAATTATTATCAGTTGATTCTTCCGCACCCTGTGCTCACATCAAATTAACCGGGACCTTCTATGATCCGTCAGGTGCTGTGCGTTATCTTTTGGTGTCTTGCCGCAATCATCTGGGCTGCCGATGGCTGGGCCTCCCATGCATCCACCCATGTTCTCATCCTCAATTCCTACCACCAGAGCATGGTGTGGGAACAGAATATGTTTCGCGCCTTTCAGGATGTGCTGGAGTTTGATCAATACAATATCGAGATCCATGTGGAAAACATGGACACCAAGCGTGTTCCTTACAGCGAGCAATACAAGGAGAAGTTGCTGGAGCTGTACCGCATCAAATATGCGGATACGCATTTCCGCCTCATCATTGCCTCCGACGACAATGCCTTCAACTTCATGCGGGAATTTCGCGATACCCTTTTCACCGACGTGCCGGTGGTCTTCTGCGGGGTCAATTTCTATGATGACAGGATGATTGCCGGTCTCCCCTGTTTTACCGGCGTTGCCGAAATTTTCGATGCGGCGGCCACGGTCAATATCGCCCTGAAGCTCCATCCGCAGACGAAAAGAATCTTTGTCATTAACGACTACCTGCCAACCGGTCTGGCATGGGCACGCGCCATGAAGCAGCAACTGGCGGGCTTTGCCGACCGGCTCGACATCAGCTATGCCGACAACCTGTCCATGGCAGAACTGCGGGAGCAGTTGCGGGCCTTGTCCGCTGATACCATCGTGCTCTACGGGGTTTACTTCAGAGACCGCCTGGACCATTATTACCAGGAGCAGGAGAGTATCCGTTTCATCTCTGCGGCCAGTCCGGTGCCGGTGTACGGTCTGCTTAATTTTTATCTGGGAAACGGCATGGTGGGAGGCAATCTTATTTCCGGTTATTTCCAGGGAGAGGAGGCTGCTATGCTTGCCAATCGCATCCTGTCGGGCGAGGCGCCGGATAGCATTGCCGTGGTGAAAGAGGGCGCCAACCGCAACATGTTTGATTTCAAGCAGCTCAAGCGGTGGGGAATCAGCCAGAGCAAATTGCCGCCGGACAGCATCATCATTAATAAACCATTCTCGTTTTATGCAGAGTATCAGGCCCTGGTCTGGGGGATGACTGTTTTTATCAGCGGATTAGGTTTGGCGATTGTTGTACTGGTTATTAATATCAGGCGTCGGAAAAGGGCGGAACAGCAGATTCTGAGGGTGCAGGACGGCCTTGAACAGAAGGTGCTGCGACGTACCGCTCAGTTGAATTCCGCCAAGGAGCTGGCGGAAGAAACAGCCCGCCGGCTCGAGCTGCGGGGTACGGAAATTGAAACTCTGCTCAACAACTCTCCGGTGGGCATTGTCTTCATGGACGCCCAGAGAATCATCAAACAAGTCAACCCGGAAATTGTCCGCATCACCGGCTATGGCCCGGATGAACTGATCGGCAGAACGACCGCTCCGCTTTTCCCTGCCATGGATGATTATGAAGCCTTTGGCAAAGCCGCTTACTCGGTCTTGCTGCAGGGCGAAACCTATGAAACGGATTATCTCTTTATCAGAAAGGGCGGCGCCAGCACATGGTGCCACCTTCGTGGCCGGCTGTTAAATAAGGATGACACCTCCCAGGGGGTCATCTGGATCGTCAAAGACATTAACGAGCGGGTCAAAGCTGCGGAGGAGAAGCTCATGCTGGCTCATCAGTTGGAGCAGGCGCAGCGTTATAAAAGTCTCAATGTCATGGCGGGTGCCTTTGCCCATCATTTCAACAATATCATGATGGCGGTGCAGGCAAATCTGCAGCTTCTGGAACTCCAGCTGCCTGCCGATTCAAAGACAGGGCACATGGTCAGTCAGGCAATCAAGGCAGCAAAAAGGGCCTCGAATATTTCCGGGTCCATGCTTGCCTATGTGGGGCAACAGGAGTTGCACATGAAGCCCAATGATCTTGCCGCTCTGGTGAAGAATATGGAGGATTTATTGCGCAACAATATTTCCCCGACGGTGAATTTTATTGTCAATCAGCCCGCCATGCCTGTCTGGTGCAATTTAGATATGGGACAGATTCAGGAAATTATCCTTAATCTTGTCTTAAATGCCAGTGAGTCTATCGCCCACGCTGACGGGCAGATCACTGTCAGTACTGGTTACTCGTTTGAAAAGCTGGAGGATCTGCCCACTCCCTTCAGGGGAAGCGACCTTGCCAAAGGTCGTTATGCCTTCTGCCGGATTACGGATAATGGTTGCGGCATGGATGAGACGACTGTCGCCCAGATATTTGATCCCTTTTTCACTACCAAGTTCACAGGCCGAGGCCTGGGCTTGCCGGTCGCTGCAGGAATTGTCAAGTCTCATCAAGGGGCATTGACGGTACTGAGCAGCCCGGGGGAAGGAACGACGATGATATTGCTGCTGCCGGCCCTGGAGATGACTCCGCAGAAGAGTGAATGCTCCCTGTCTCCGGCTGCAAGTCTGCCAACTTTTTCAGGGATTGTGCTGCTGGCTGATGACGATGACATGGTGAGTGATACCGGCAGACAAATGCTGGAAATGATCGGTTTTGACGTACTTATTGCAAGAGATGGACAGGAGGCCGTTGATATCTATCAAAGAAATCAGGAGATCATTGATCTGGTCATCCTTGATGTCTCCATGCCCAGAAAGGATGGTGTCGCCTCCCTGCAGGAGTTGAAGCATCCCAATGCCCAGGTCAAAGTCATTCTTACCAGCGGTTATGCCGAGGAACAGGTAATAATCAGGCAGGGCGAAGCGCATCCCGAAGCCTTTCTCCATAAACCGTTCGTGCTTGAAAAGCTGGCGGAAACTATCGGGAAGGTTCTAACCGGGGAGGGGTAGTTGAAAAGCGGTGTCAGGTAAATGCGGCCGCCTTACCTGGAATTACCGAAGCTGTGTGCAGTCCCCTTACTGTTTGCTTGAAAAGGTGATATCACCGTACCAGGCCGTTGCGTTCTCCCCGGTATTATCGGAGTCGGTCATGATGGCAATGCCCGATATGGTGGGGGGATCTTCGCCAAAGGCCTGCCGGTAATCAGCGACAATGTCTCTTTTTTCCGCCATCCACTGGTTCAGCTTATCCGAGCCGCTCTCAATGACGATCATCTTGACCCTGTCTGTAAAGGGATTGGGCGTGGTCAGTCCCTGGGGCGCCTTGCTTGCCCATATATAATTGATGGCGCTGATCGGTGGATATTCGCCGTACAGCAGTTTAACGGTATTGAACTTGAGCTGTTCCCATAAGCCGACTTTGCCGGCATCATAGGCAAAGGTGATATAGATCCGCGCCGGGTAATCATCCCCTGCCTTTTTGCTGACGTCCCCCTTTTCATAAGTATTAGCCACTTTCCATTTCCAGGAAATGAGAGGATATTCAAGGGGATTAATGGGAAATTTTCTGGTGAGCCCTGAGGAAGAGGCATGGCTGACTGCTTCAACCACCGTGGTGCCGTGGTCCTGCACAAGGCGGTAGGTGGTATGGGAGGCAATGTCCTTGAAAGTCAGCGGTTGCCAACCCTCAGGCAGACTGCTTAGATCCTGTGCCTGGGAAAAATTCCCCACCACAATACTTTCCGGGGAATCGCCGGCAGCAAGGGTGGCAGGCAGGAGAGAGATTGCCGGGATGATAAAGAGGGAAAGCAATTTTTTCTGTTTGCCCTTGTCAGTTGTCATCAATTGATTCTCGTGTTTTCATCTGAGGCTTTCTCTCTGATTTCGCAGCATAAATGGTTTCATAAAAATACCATTATGGCACAAAAGAAACAGGCGGACAAGCAAAGTTGAACTGATAACAGGACAGGGCGGAGAGAGCTGGGCAGTCGGGCTGCCCATCACTCAGTTGGCTGAATGGCTGGATAGTTTTTTTCTGAAAATCAGCAAAGCGGGCAGGGCGCTGCCGAGCAGCAGGATAGTTGGGGGGACGGGAACAGCTGGTTGCTGGATGGCCTCGGTGATGAAACTGGAACCATACGAGGAGCCCAGGGTGTTGCCCTTATAATCCAGAATCAGGGTGCCTTGCCCGGTGGTAATGTCCACCGCGAAGATCTTGGTTGCGGAGATGCCGTACAGGGTGTCGTTGTCCGCCGTTGCCAGGCCGTAGACGTTGTAGAAACCGAACTCGCCGATTTTGGTGCCGGTTGCATTATTGTTTAAGTCGATACGGATCAGTTCGTTGTGGGTGGACGAGAGGTAGAGATTGTTGTGGTAAAAGGCCAGATCGCCGGCGGAAAAGAAGCCGGTGGTTCCGATGCCGGTTCCGATGCCGGTTGCCGGATCGAGGATGAAGAGTTTTGCCGTGGTGCCTCCGGCAGCATAGAGTAATCCATCGGGGCCGAATACCAGGGCATTGCCCTGGGGAATGTTGTGGGCGCCGATAAGGGTTGTCGCCGCAGTGCCGGGATCTATCCGGTACAGATCGGTCGGGGTGATGCCCCACAGGTTGCCGTCCGCATCATAGGCGATATCGGTCATGACCGCTCCCATGGTGCCGATGATATCCACAGTGCTGTCGGCAAGATCAACCGTGCCGAGCTGGCCGGCCGCATCATGGGCCCAGAGTACCGGGGAACTGAAGGCCTGCCCTGACATCAGAAAAAAAGAAGAAACCACAAGGAAGAGAACAGTCATATATTTCTTCATTTTTGCTTTCCTGTAACCACAATGAGTGAAGGTGAATTTTATCCCAAGCCGGGTGAATGGCCGGCATTGGGCCGTAAACTTAAAAAGACCCTGAAAGTGTCTCACTTTGCGGGTCTTTTTCATCATTTATGCGTGCCCCTTTCAGGGGGATGAAAATGATCATTTTTCTGCTGCACTCATCAGTTCCTTTCATTCTGAGATTTTGTCCGGTGATTGTCAACCGATATGTTACAGTCTTGCTGCAGCCGGATAACAGGCATGAAGATAATTTTTTAGCTCGCCAATTTTTTTGATTTGTTATAGTAAGCCGCCATGGAAAATTTTGTACTGATCATATCCTTTCTGCTCATTGGCATGGGTTTGCGACGTCTGCCGCAGTTCCCGCAAAATACTGCCCAGGTTCTCAATCTTTTTGTCATTTATGTCTCCCTGCCGGCCCTTGTTCTGGTGAAGGTGCCGGAGTTGGTTTTTTCCCGTGAACTGCTGGCGCCGGCCCTGATGCCCTGGTTCATGCTGGTAGTTTCAGCCGTAATTGTCTGGGCGGTGGCAAAGGTGTGCGGTTGGCAAAATGATACCAAGGGGGTGCTGCTTCTGCTGGTGCCGCTGGGCAATACCTCTTTTCTGGGGATACCCATGGTGCGGGCCTTTTTCGGCGAGCAGGGCATTCCCTATGCCGTTCTCTACGACCAGCTCGGTTCATTTCTTGCCCTGGCAACCTATGGTTCGGCCGTGCTGGCTGTGTACGGCAAGGATGAAGGGAAACCGACGTTTCGTTCGGTGATCAGAAAAATCATCAGCTTCCCGCCCTTTATCTGTCTGCTGGTGGCCTTTGTCTGCCGTTCCGTCCCTTTGCCGAGCCCTGTGTCCGTGCTGCTGCATACCCTGGCTGCCACCCTGGTGCCGGTGGTCATGATCGCGGTGGGCTTTCAGTTTACCCTGCGTTTAAGCCCGGAGGTGCTGAAACCCATGGCTGCCGGACTTTTTATCAAACTGGCCCTGGCCCCGTGTGTTGCCTTTCTGGTCTGCCGCATCTTTGCCTTTGACAATTTGGCCGCCCAGGTGTCGGTTTTTGAAGCAGGCATGCCCCCCATGGTGTCGGCCGGAGCCATGGCCATCATGGCAGGTCTTTCCCCCAAGCTCACCGCCGCCCTGGTGGGTGTGGGGATTTTTCTCTCCTTTATCACCCTGCCGCTGTGGGCACAGATTCTGTAATTATATGTAAAAACTATACAAGGCGACATAAGTTCGAGACGCCCAGTTCAGTCACAAAACGAGCGAGGAGCCGGCGGAGCAGCCTGGTAGCGCTGTGAGCAGGCACCGCAGCGAGTGACAAAGGTTGATGGGATGGATCGGACTTATGTCGCTGTGTATTAAGATGTGATCTGACAAATTGAATTAAGCTCTGATAATACCTGATTAGTTTTTCCTACGTACTCAGGAATTATGTTGCGCGATAGTCTGTTAGTATCAACCACTTTGCCTGACACTCCTCATGAAGCATAAGCGTAGGTAATCTCGGGGGAAGCCCCTATCTATCACAGCTTTTTTCTGTTATGATGTGCAGAGCAGATGCTGACACATTTCCATATCAATAATTGCCTATGGATTGATTGAACCGAGGAGCAAAATTAGATGTCTGAGCTTCCATGGAATGATAGCAAGCTTCCAGATAACACGCAAATATGCAGGATGACCAGTTAGAGACGGCCTATAAATTGCGAGTTTAGCTTATCAGATGCGCGGGGAGGTTTGGAGACTCCTAGAAAACTAGATAATTACTTGGTGACTGTAACGCCACTTGAAAAGACAGAGGTACTAATGCACCGAATTCTCAAGCTTTCCATATATTTTCTTCTCCTTTGCCTGATGCCTTTTGCGCTGGTGAGTGCATCCTCTAGTGCAAACGTACCACAAGCTACCGGGGTTGGTCATAAGCGGGTGCTTATCCTCTATGCCTACAATAACAACGTACCCACTTTGCAACAGATAGCCGCTGGTATCAATAGAGTTATAAAAAATAGCAATTTGCGATCCATCGACTTCGTTCATGAATATCTGGACATCGCTCCCCCCAAGTACCCTGCACACCGTTCCGAGCTAAGCGAGCTACTACTTCAAAAATACGCCGGACAACAATTTGACCTGATTGTTACTTACAGTAAAGAAGGGTTGAATTTCCTCTTTAACGAAGGGAAGGAACTTTCTCCAGGCAGTCCCTGTATTGCGATTTTTGGGGAACTCAACAAAGAAATCAGTCAATTAGAGCGGAAGGTTACGTATATCCCTTTGGAGATGGATCCGCGGGGTACGTTGGAACTAGGATTGGAGCTCTTTCCTAAAACCCGCAAGGTGCTTTTTGTGACAGGGACAGTACCGGTCGATAAGATGTTTGAGAGTAAGGCACGCACTGAATTTGAGTCTTGGCAAGGCAAACTGGAATTTGAATATACGAGTCAACGCTCTGTTGAAGACCTGATGAATTATGTTGCTCAATTGCCACCTGATACGCTTATTATTTATTCAAATGTCACGTCCGATATCACCGGAAAGACCTTTGTTCCTCGCGATGTGGTAAAGACCTTGGCCAGCATATCCAATGCACCGGTTCTAAGTATGTTTTCAACACAAATCGATACTGGTGTAATCGGTGGTTCCATGATTGACATGGAACTGATTGGCATGATGTTAGGCAATGTAATGCTGGGGCTTGAAAGTGGTAAATCTCTAATT
>Ga0180007_10001420_pt1 | contig 32922 bp, 24 predicted proteins | sample MM_PC_MetaG_FD_121122 | JGI IMG/M metagenome (GOLD analysis project Ga0180007, IMG submission 121122) | Groundwater microbial communities from the Aspo Hard Rock Laboratory (HRL) deep subsurface site, Sweden - MM_PC_MetaG | ecosystem: Environmental > Aquatic > Deep subsurface > Groundwater... | reverse complement strand
GGGGGGGGGGGGGGGGGGGGAAGGGTCTCGACCCGCATGTCCGTAATATCTGAAAGCGCAGGGGGCTGTCCCATGAGCCGTTCTTTGAACTGATCAAGGGCAGTACTGTCGCCCTGAATGATAATTTCAACACCTTCTTCAGTATTGATGACCGATCCAGATGACGAGTATAAGGGGAAAACTCCATAAGTCGGAGACGTAGCCATTGTCAAAGCATCACCTCAAAGGCAACCATGGTCATATCATCCACCTGATCCCGCTTACCTTGATGGGTCGCCAGCGTCTTTTTCAGGTGCTCGTATTGCTGGTTCAATGGGAGATCGGAATTGGCAAAGAGGGTGTCGTTCAATTGTTTTTTCCCGAATCGTTGACCTGTCGTCTCGCTGGGCTGGTCGGCGATTCCGTCTGAGGACAGATAAAAGGTCATGTGGGGGACAAGGATAAGACGATGGACAGAATACTTGGGGTCTCTTTTTTGGGAGAGGTAGCCAATGCTTTCCTTGTCAGCCTTTACGGTATGAATATCATGATTTTTGATGTATCTCAGGTCGATCCGTGCGCCAGCAAAGTCGAGATATTTGTTTTCAGGATTGATGATGCAGACGGCCATGTCAAGGCCAACATTGGAGAAAGCCGTTCCCTTTTCCTGTTTCAGGGTTTTCTTTATTCTTCGGTTCATTCGTGAAAGGATTTCCCCTGGATCATGGATAGCTTCTCCCCGGACGATTCGTTTCAGTTCCCAGTTGGCGATGAGGGTCAAAAATGCCCCCGGGACCCCATGGCCGGTGCAATCGGCCAGCACAACCACATAGCCGTTTTCTATACGATCAACATAATAAAAATCTCCTCCGACCACATCCCTGGGGGCCCACCAGATGAAATGGTCGGGAAACCAGGTTTTGATGTGTTCAGGATCGGGAAGCATGGCAGTTTGAATCATCCGGGCATAGGCCAGGCTTTCCATGACGTTAGAATTCATCTCGCTGACTTTCCCAAGACTTTCATTGAGTTTTGAGCGTCTTTCCTGAACGTTTCGCTCCAGTGTTTCGGTTACTTTTTTCTGAATTTCAATGGCTTCTTCCTGTGCTTCTCTGGCCCGTCGCTCATTTTTCAGTTCGTGTTCCTTTGCGATTCGTGCGTGCCGTTCATGGATATTCAAAGTAGTCTGAGCCTCGATCCGCTGTTTTTTTTCAAGGTTCAACCGGTGTGCAAGGGCAAAGGAAAGCAGGACCACTTCAAGGGCTGAACCAATCTGAACCGCGCTTTCCGTCATAAAATTTCTTTGCAGAAGACCAAATTTGCTTAAGGCCATGATCACGCCACCAAATAGAACCATGGCCCAGGCCAACAGAAAAATTCTAGACGGTATAAACCCGTCACGTAAACGCACCATCGTGATGACTAAGCCGTAAATAATCGTGACAATGGCGAGAACCATGGCTGAGGAAATTCCTGCCCTGTATGGGATGACAAAGGTTAAGCCCATCAGGCTTCCGGCAAGGGATGTCAGAACCATGAACACGCGGTAATGTTTTGGATGGCTTTGTTTTACGTTTAAAAAAGTGGATGCAAACATGGCGGCAAAAAATACCACCCCGCTTAATGCAAAAACAATCACCTGATCGTTCCACGTGGTGGCGTTGGGCCAGAGATACTGAAAACTTATGCCATTGAGGCTTGTGGCCCACAAGGTGATGCAGGAAACGTAAAAAATATAATAAAGATACATGACCTCCCTGATGGACAGAAAAATAAAGAGATTGTAGAGGATCATGATCAGCATGGCGCCGTAATAAAAACTTAACCCCAGCATTTCCGTCTGACTGTTTTCCATCAGGATATCATAACGGTAGACATTGACGGGAAGCTGCATGGAGGATGTGGTTTTAAATCTCATCACAAGGCAGAATTTTTCGCCGGGATCAAGGTTCACGGGAAACAAAAAATCTCTATGTTTTATCGGCCTCATGTTAAAGGGCAGTTTGTCACCCATGTGGAACGCGTCCATGACTTTTTCCCTGATGATGAAAATACGAATATCATCGATCACCGGATAAGCAATCTCAAACACGTAGGACTCCTTTGTTTTAGACCTGTTCACAAAATTTCCCTTGATCCAGTATACCGAATTGGTGTATCCGAAATTCAGGCTGCTCCCGGTCAAGTTCTCTTTCCATAACCCGTCTTTGTCATTGCCTGTCACATCATCAAATGAAAAAATTCCGTCTTTATCCTCTATGTATGTGAAGGCTTTTTCAAGATTCATGGCCTGTTTATCCGGGTTTAATCCCGTGACTCCGGCGTATACGGGGATGGTGAGCATCTGGAGAATATAAAGGGCCATGAATGCCGGGATCAGTGATATGAGGAATCGAGTGGGTTGATGTTTGTCCATGGGAATCACCCTGCCGCTCCTTTTCCATTAAAAAGGACTGGGGCAGCGTGATCTCCAATCTCTATCGCCACCATGGTCATATCATCCATCTGATCCCGCTCACCCCGATAAGCGGCCACGCTTGCCTTGATAATGTCACATTGGAGGTCAATGGAGAGTTTGGAATGCTCCAGGAGAAGATCCTTCAATCGTCGCGTACCGAACCGTTGCCCCGATAGTTCTCCAAGTTGGTCCGTGATGCCGTCTGTGCATAGATAAACGTTCATTCCCTGATCAATGTCGATAGTTTGAACCGAATAGACACTGTTATCCCCAACGATACAACTCACACTGCGTTTGTCTCCTTTGAGTGTGAGGAGTTCACCCTGTTTAACGCAGATCAGATCTATTCGGGCTCCTGAAAATTCTATCTGCTTCTTTTCTACATTGATCATGCACACCCCAATATCGAGACTTTTAAATGTCAGGGCATTTTTTACATCCTGCTTCAATGCTTTTCCGATTCGGTGGTTTAAACGGGTTAGTATTTCTGGGGGATCAATACAACAGTCGCCTTTCACAATCCGTTTCAGTTCGGAACTTGCTATGAGGGTCATGAACGCCCCGGGAATGCCCTGGCCGGTACAGTCCCCCACCACCACGATATAACCGCCAGGTATCTGATCCACAAAATAAAAATCCCCTCCAACGATATCACGGGGAGCCCACCAGATCCCATGCCTTGGAAGCCATGTTTTGATTTTTTCAGGGTCCGGGAGCATCGAGCGCTGAATCATGCTGGCGAACCTCAGGCTGCTCATGATCTGATAATTGGCATTACTAACGTTTACAAGGGTCTCGTTCAATTGCCGGGTACGTTCCAGGACCTCCTGTTCCAGGGAGTCGGTTGCTTTTTTCTGAATCATGAAAGAGGCTTCTTTGGCTTCACGGGCCAATCGTTCATTTACAATGGCGTTTTCGCTGGCGATGCGGGCGTTTCGTTCCTCGGCATGGGCCTTATGCTGAGCATCAATTTTTTCTTTTTTTTCCATATTCAGACGATCCGCAAGGGCAATGGAAAGGAGCATCACCAGGAGAACCGAGCAAATCTGGACGATATTTTCAGAGATAAAGTTTCGTGGGATGATGCCTGTTTTATTGAGTATAAAAAATACAACCCCACCCGCCAATGACATCCAGGCAAGGGCAAAAAACCGTCCCGGAGAAAACCCTTTCAGCCACCGTGTTATGGCCACAGGAATTCCAAAGATAAACACGAAAACCGCAAGGAATATTGCAGAAAAAATCCCGGCTTTGTAGGGTATGAAAAACGAAAGAGCGATAATCGCGGCTGCGGAAATCGCTGAGATCACAAGCACGACATAGCTTTTCCAATGACTTTGTTTGAGTTTTAAAAAACTGACGGTAGATATGGACCCGAAAAAAATCATAGAGCTGAGGGATACGACAATCACCTGGTCGTTCCACCGTGTCATCGTGGGCCACAGGTACTGGAAGCTTAGACCATTGATACTCGCAAGAAACACACACTGGGACAACACATAAAGGACATAATAAAGATAATCGGATTCCCTGATGGAAAGAAATAAAAAGAAATTATAAAGAGCCATGACGGTCATGGCGCCGAAATAAAGCCCCTGGAGCATCATCTTGACCTGCTCCTTCTCTACGAATGATTCCGGGCTGTATATGTAAAGGGGGATCTGCATGGAACTTTTGGTTTCGATCCGTGCAAGTATGGTTACTGTTTCAGACGGATAAAGGGTGAAGGGACAGACAAATGTCAGATGACGGCTGGGCCTGTCTTGAAAAGGCAGCTTGTCTCCCATGATCCACTCTTGCTGCCTATCTGATCTGATCATGTATACACGGACATGATCAAGAACCGGGTATCCGATTTCAAAAAGGAATTTCAGATTGCCTGACGAGTGATTGACGAGCTCGGATTTTATCCAGTAAGCTGAATTCGTATAGCCCAAGTTCAGGTTATCCGTTGGGCTTAAGGACCATTGATGCGCACCAGTATCGGAAATCAGATCCGACACGGTGAATGTCTTTTCACTGTCCTCCAGAATCTTTACCCGGGGACCAAGGGCAATGGATTCGGTATGCTCATCAAGATAAACAGTCTCTGAATAAGACTGTGAGGGGCTGATAAAAAGCAAAATTGGAACAATAACCAGGAACAACCCATAATAGGTGAACAGGGTGGAAAAGCATTTCGGCAGGGCACTCCTTAACGTTTTTCTTACCGGATTATCCAAATCAAATGGCCCCTGTGGGATTTGTGAATCATGATGATGCAATGATCATGTCCGGTAAAAGTCAGGCTAAACGCCTCTCAATCTTAGCCTGTGGCCATCTTAAACCATTGCTCAGGTCGCTGGAATTGATTTTTTTAAACATTCGAACTATGAGAGACTTGAATTGATGAGATTTTTTATTCAATAACAATAATCTATATTTTACGATTAGGCAAAAGGAAATTACCAGATTATTTTATAAAGCAGATGGCATTGAAAACGTCTAATAGAGATGGCGTCGTAAAAAGTCCCATATGCGGCGTTATGGTGTTTGGCCTATGGGCCTTTTCCATTGCCATACGTCGACTTTTTACGACGCCATCCATAGACCTCGATGGGCCTCAATTCTAATATCAGTTCAACTCAAAAGCAGCGTTCGTAGCTTCAACACGAATGACATGTTCTGAGTTGAACAGACCAAACAATTATTTCTGAGAGTCTTTTTTTTTCTTGTGCAGCCCAACCACCATGATTGCGCCATAAACAAGCATTATTCCCATAACCATAACCATCCAGGATTCAGCAACAAACATGTTTTCCCCCTTTATTTTTTTTCATTTTTTTTGGCAAGCCCGGACAAGCCTTCACCAATAACAACAACAACGAATATAAACACAGCCGATTCGATGAATAATTTCCAGAAAAGCATAGTGAGTCTCCTTTAGAACGTGTCCATCCCTAATTGCCATCTTCGGATGGGCCGATGTGAGTCGTTTAGTATGCAAAAGCCACCGTGGTGGTTTTTTCTCTGAACAATCCTGGTTCCCCTTCGGTAACGGCCGTTAGAAGTCCCCCAAGAACAAGGCCCGAGACAAGGGTCACATAAACATTGGGAATGGCTGTCAGTCCCATGATTTCAGGTAAGGGGGAGAATGACCAGAGACTGTTCAGCGTCCATGAAATAATCATGGTCCAGATGGCAGCGGTATTGGATCTTTTCCAGAACAAGCCGATGATGATTAACCAGAAAACAGGCGTCATCCAGGCAAACAGCCAGTTGATGGCGGAAACGATGGGGGGCAGATATCCTGCAACGGAAACGGCAAGAACGCCCAGCACGATAATTCCAATACGCGTGACTCGCTTCTCCTGTTCTTCTGTGGCATCCGGGTTAAACAGATTTTTGTAGATATCGATGGTGAATATCGTGGCCGGGGCCATGACGGCCATGGCAAAGCTGGAAAGAACAGCTGCAAGTAAGGCTGCAAACAGCCAGGCCACAAGCCAGGCGGGCAAAGAGTTGAGGAGCATGGTGGTTCCTGCCATTTTCGGGCCCAGTGGGTTGAACTCCGGATTGGCTTTGGCCGCAAGGCCCAGGCACACGATGAAAATACCGAAAAGACCATTCACCGGTGCTGCAATCCAAAGTGCCTTTCTGATGGTGTGTTCACTTTTGGCCGCCATGGCAGGCTGCATCAGCTGCTGGCTGATGGATTGACAAAATACAACGGAAAGGACGGTGCCCAGTGCAAAGGTGAAAAGGAGCTCCGGGGTCCCAACCAGTGACAGCATGTAGGCTTGATCCTGGTTGATATAAAAATCAGCCACTCTTCCCCAGCCGCCCTCAGGTAATTTCAAGGTCATGAAAATCATGGCAATAATAAGGCCGATATACATGACAAAGCAGTTGATCATATTGACCCAGCCGATTTCCTTCATGCCTGCCAGGCAGACATAGAGAACCCCGAGGATACCCCCAATGATCGCCCCTTTTTGAATTGAAATGCCTGTCACCGTCGCGAAAACAATGCCGATGCCTTGACTCTCCAGGGTCAAAATTCCCCAGATCAGGCCCGCCATGACACAGCCCACCATGAGCCGTGGCGTTTCACCGAAAATTTTGGAAATCATTTCTGGCATGGAGGTGATATTAAGGCGCCTGGCCCAAAGGCCGGTGGATGTACAAGCCACCACAAGAAGGACAACATGGGCCAAGCCAAACCAGATACTGGTTGCTCCGATGTGCCAGGACATTTCAAACAATCCAAAAATATGCGGCGTTCCAAGAACCGTCAGGGCCAGAGTGACAGCAACAACGGCCACAGGCAGATCCCGGTTGGACAAAAGGAATGCCCCTTTTTCACCCGCGGTTTGCATTTTGGCAAAATACAAACCTAAGCCGACGATCACAATGATTTCATAAGCTAAAACTGCAATTAATATTCCCCAGTTCATACACGTTCCTTTCATGATCATGTCTAATCGTGTTTAGGTTATGTGACCATTCATCCTGACAAATCAGATGGGCAGTGTCATTTTCAGTTTCAAGGAATGACCTTCTGCCCGATTCAAAACGCCAGCTTCTTCCTGCCATTTGAGGGTAATAAAAAAGCCTTTACCATTATCATATTTTACAGACGGACCCATGGCCATGGCACGACCTTTATTATCTGCAACATCATTCCCGTTTTGAGTGTCATCTGTGATTTGCTGGTAAACATACCCACCGATGCCTGCCACCCATCCGTTTCCGAATCCCCATCCCAAAGCATAATCTGCATGGAGTTCCTGGCCGGATGTGTAATCGGTGTCATCGTTTTCGAAATTAAAATCATACATGACCTTAAGATCAGCATTCACTCCTTTGAGTTGAACATAGGTGATAGCAACCACAGGCTCAATATTCCAGTAGTTTCTACTCGTGTTGGCCATGGCGGTTTTATCGTAGGATCCCGTGGGCATGTTGATATCTATGGCCAGGACATAGTGGAGTTTGTCGCTGACATGATACCCAAGGGCCGGTCCGATGACTATATCACCCAGGCCCGTTTCCGTGTCCCGGCCTGCACCGACTTGAACATCAATATCCAAAAGGGGGATAATGGTATGCAGTGCAAGCTGTCCGCCGAACAATGTGTGATCAGTCACCCAGACAAACCGTGGGGAAAGGGCATGGACTTTGAGATTAAAATCCACTGGGACTTTATTGCCGTCCTTGTCGCGCAGGATATCCGCACTGAAATATTCGGCATACAGCAAGGAATAGACACCGGGTGGAGGCATGGCCCCGGACATAAAATTCTCGTTTCCATTGGGATAGATGGAGCCCCCTGTTTCAGTCGCATGTGCAAAATCCGAAGCGCTGGCAATACTTATAAAAACAAACAAAATCAGCATTTTTGCGGCAAGTTTCATTCTTTTTCTCCTTTGAGAGTACGAGTCACTATTCTGTTTGAATTCAAGAACAACGGGCCGTGTGGTCTATTCCCCAAAGCCCCCCCCCATTATGCAAAGAACTAATTTTTTATCGGAAGCCCAAGTATCGCCCTTGCCTCATTGGGTGTGGCAAGGTGTTTGTTAAAATCCACAACGATGCGTTTCGTCCGTTCAATAAAATCCACATTGGATTTTGCCAGAACGCCTTTGGAATAATAAATATTGTCCTCCATCCCCACCCGGACATGACCGCCCATGGCCAGAGCTGTGTACATAACCGGCAGGTGCCCCGAACCGATTCCCAGGGCTCCCCATGTCGAGTCAACAGGGATGAGACTTTTTAAAAACACGAGATTTTCGACGGTTGCGGCCATACCCCCAGGGGCACCCAGCACAAACTGGAAATGCAAGGGGGCCTTAAGGATTCCTTTTTTCAGATAATACAGGGCATTATACACCATGCCGGCGTCAAATATTTCGATTTCGGGCTTGATCCCGTTGTCCTGCATGACCCTGCCCAGTTTTTCCAGGAACATGGGGCTGTTTTCAAACACGGTTGTGTGCGCCCAGTTCATGGACCCGCAATCATAGGATGCCAGCTCAGGTTTTAAGGCGATGATGTGTTTCATCCGGGCTTCATCCGCAAGGCCAAGCTGTCCCGAGGTTGTAAGATTGATAATAATGTCACAATCACTTGCCCGGATATATTCAACGGTTTTCTTGAATTTATCAAAATCCATGGAGGATTTATCAAGATCGTCCCTCACATGGATATGGGCAACCGACGCACCGGCATTCCAGCATGCATAGACCTCATCTGCAATATCCCTGGGTTGAAGGGGAATATGCGGAGTATCTTTCTTTGACGGCCAGGCCCCGGTTGGGGCCACGGTCAGAATCACTTTGTCCGTTAAAATCGCCATTGTATTTTTCACCTCCTTAATTGTTCTTAATCACCTGACACCATAAGCGCTAAGTTGTTTGTTCGGTTAATCGCAATCTAAAAGAAAATGAAATGACAACCTGCTATGCCGCCTCGTCCCCAGGCTCTTGCCTGGTAATGCCTACATGGAGGCTCTTGCCTCCAGATGCATGGCTGGAGCCATGCGGAATATACTCCCAGGCAGGAGCCTGGGAGCGAGAAGAAATCTGAGAGGCGTCCACCGACCTGAGCGGGCTCAAAGAAGACTCCTCGGTCTATGGCTCGGAGCAAATCGATTTCGATCACGAAGGAACTAAATCCCAACAAACGGATACACTGGTCGCTCATTCTTCGCGCCAGTGATCCTTGACGTTAAATTAATTGCTATTTGAGTCAATATTTCAAGTTGTTACATATATAAAATAACTTAGAGATTATGGGGGTTGGCGCCATGACAGATTATTCCAGGATCAGCTGGTGCCGTATTTATAAATGCGATCAGGGGCATCATTCAGGTCATCTTCGTCAATTTCCGCCACCAGTCGGACAATGGAGCCGTCACCCATGTACCAGCGGATAGGGAACCCGATAATCTTCACGCGTTTACCCACAACTTTGGCAATGTCTCCCCCCACATTTTCCCAGCCCAGGATGCCGTTTCTCATGATCAGGTTGTGGCAGGGTTCCCATTCCGGGAAATCATCTTTGACCTCTCGCCCGAACATCTCCTTGTATTTGTCAAACAAGTCAGGTCGAAGGGGTCCGGGGCCGTGGGGTCCGATGGCCGTATGCAGGGGATGGTCAAGGGCCTGCTGGTCAACACCCACGGCCTTGACACCCATTTTAACAAACCATTCGCCGGCCTCACGGCCCAGACCCGGTGATTCGCAGAAGTACTTGGTACTGTCTCCCCAATATTTATGCCATCCCGTATGGATGATGACGATGTCATCCTTTTTCACGGGAGTCTTTTCGCAGGCTTTGTCCAGATCAGCTGCGGTGATAAGTTCCCATTGGCCTTTGGGAATGTCCAGAACCACGCCGTCTCCGTAATAACGATCCAGGGGTATTTCGTGGGTGTAGGGCAGCCCTTCCACCACATGGGCCGGTGAGTCCGCGTGTGTGGTGCAGTGCATGACCGTGGTGACCTTTTGTGACAGGACACCGGACTTGGCCATGTAGTGCATGCGCTCAATTTTGACATCTTCAAAATAGGGCCATAGCGGACATTTGTCGCCAAAGGGATGGCTTAGATCCACCAGTACTTTTTTTCCCATGTTCATTCCTCCGTGTTTTTTTGTTTCTTTATGCACCCTTAGGTGCGCTTAATGTATCGATCAGGTATTCGGTCAACCGTTTTCTGGATTGTTCTATCTGTTCAGGGCTCCAATCCTGAAACCCTTTCCCTGTTTTGAATCCAAGCTCCCCCTTGTCCACACGTTCCTGCAAAAGGGGGGAGGGTAAGGGAGAGTTTTCCAGATGGGGCAGGATGTAATTATGAATGGATAGCACCAGGTCGTTGCCCACCATGTCGGCGTTTTCCATGGGGCCCAGCACCGGCAGCCGGAGTCCGAACCCCATTCGAATGGCCTCGTCAACCGTCGCGGCATCGGCAATGCCGTGGGCAACGATGGAGATGGCTTCCCGCCACAGGGCATGTTGAAGCCGGTTTGCAAGGAATCCGGGCACGTCCTTATTCACACGCACCGGGTGCTTTCCGGTTTTTTTGAGGACGGCCATGGTGGCAGCCATCACGCGTTCATCGGTGTCATCTGACTTGATGACCTCCACCAGGGGAATCAGATAGGGGGGATTCCAGAAGTGGGTGCCGACAATCCGGTGTCGTCTCCGGGTCTTTGATGCAATCTCCGTGATGCTCATCACCGAGGTATTGCTTGCAAACACAGCCTCGGGTTTGCATACCTTTTCCAGGTCGCAAAATAGATTCTGCTTGAGCACCATGTCCTCAGGAATGCACTCAATGACCAAATCAGCTGTTTTAGCGGCGGCTTCCATGGTTTCAGCCGTGCTTATGCGACTCAGTATGGCGCTCAGGTCCTTTGGGGCCATCACCTTTTTTCTGACCAGCCGCTCCAGATTTTCACGAATGCGTTGCTGTACGGAACTGGCCGGTGTGTGGCTGTCAAAGGTGGTCACACAATGGTCAGGATGAGAGGCAAAGACCTGGGCAATGCCGCATCCCATAAGACCGGTGCCGATAATGGCCACATGACGAATTTCAATCACGGTAAGTCTCCTTTATTTGATATCATCCGGCGGTACAGCCGCCATCGACATAGAGAATCTGGCCGGTGATAAAATCAGAGGCCGGGGCAGCAAAATAAACCGAGGCACCGATCATATCTTCGGGAACAGCCGCGCGACCCATGGGAATTCGATCCAGGAATATCTTCTTGAGCTTTTCATCCTCAAGAACCTGCTGGGTGAGCGGTGTCCAGAAAATGGTCGGGGCAATGGCGTTGACGGTGATATTGTACTTGGCCCATTCCGTGGCCAGTTGCTTGGTCAAAAGATCAACAGCCGCCTTGCTGGCCCCGTAGGCTGCATATCCGCCGGGATGACCACAAAAGCCACGCACCGAAGAGATGGTAATGATCTTGCCGTGACCTTGCGCTTTCATGACGCGCCCCACATGTTTGCAACTGAGAAAGGTGCCGCGGACATTGATGTTCATGACCTGGTCAAAATCCTCCACGGGAAAATCCTCGGCAGGAAAGCGTTTGGCGATGCCCGCAACCGTAAACAGGATGTCGATCTTCCCAAATTGGGCTTTGACCTTTTCCACCAAGGCTTCAACATCTTTTTCCCGGGTGACGTCACAGGGGATTGCCACGCCTTTGCGGCCGTGCTTTTCGATTTTTTTTACGGCCTCTTCAAGTGTTTTCATGGTGCGTCCGGTGACAACCACATCGGCACCATATAAGGCAAGTCCTTCACATATGGTTTCGCCCAAGGCCCCTGCGCCACCGGTCACGATGGCAACCTTGCCTTGCAGGTTGAACATGTTTTTGACTAAGTCTATATTGATTTTGCTCATGTTAGCCTTCTCCTTTCACGATGTATCAGGTCGGGTAGTTGATGATCACCAGCATGGACGCCGGAAGATTGCTCGGGTTCAGTAAGGAACGCCCCTCGTTGGGGCCGATTCGGATGGAATCTGTTTTTGTAAGGACAATGCGCTCGCCTGATTCCGTGGTGATTTCTATCTCACCGTCCAGAACATAGTAGATTTTTTCAGCCGGGGTTGCTTCATATTCAGCACCTCCCCCAGGCAGAAAGTGGGACAAACCCATCCAGAATTTTTCGCAGCCGGTTTCCTCCTTGCCTTGCAGGCGCAAGGCCGTCATGTTGAAATGGTTGGGCGGATTGTAGGGTTTGCAGTCTTTTAACTCACGTTTTTTCATGGTGACGATTCTCCTTGTCGTGAATAATCTCAGTTTTTGGGGAGCAGGTTATCTGCGATGCAAAGTGTTGCCTCTGTACCCTGAATGATTTCATCCAGGGAGGCTCCGGGCATGATTTCCGTTAACACCAAGCCCTGTGACGTGACCTCCATGACGGCTTTTTCGGTGATGATCATGTGTACCTTTCCTTTGGCGGTGAGGGGGAGGGTGCAGCGTTTCAAGATCTTTGGTGTGCCCTTGGCCGTGTGCAGCATGGCAACAATGACTTTTCGGGCACCGGCCACCAGATCCATGGCCCCGCCCATTCCGGGAACCATTTTTCCCGGCACCACATGACTGGCAATATTTCCCAGTTCATCCACCTGCAAGGCACCGAGGACGGTCATGTCTATGTGCCCGCCCCGGATCATGGCAAAGGACAGTGCGCTGTCAAAAAAGCATGCCCCCTTTTTGACATGGACAAACTGATTCCCTGCGTTGATCACGTTGGAATCTTCCTTGCCGGGAGCACACAGGGCACCCATGCCCAAGAGCCCGTTTTCACCATGGAGTGTGATATGCACCCCTTGGGGAATAAAATTGGAAACCAGGCTGGGCAGACCGATACCCAGGTTGACTACATAGCCGTCTTTCAATTCACGGGCCACCCGTTGGGCAATGATATCTTTTTCATTTCCGATGTTCATGAGGCATCCCCCTCCCGAACGATGTAGTCAACAAAGAGGCTGGGGGTCATCACCAGGTCGGGGTCTAAATCACCCACCTCCACCAGGGTTTCCGCCTCCACGATAACCAGGTCGCAGGCCATGGCCATGACAAGGCTGAAGTTTTTGGTCGTGCCCCTGTAGTAGACATTGCCTATGGTATCGACAACCGATCCCTTTAACAGGGCGATTTCAGCACGTAATGGCAGCTCCAGGATATAGTCCTGATCATTGACGACGATCTTCCGTTTGCCGTCCTCCACCGAGGTGCCGATGCCGGTGGGCGTCAAGACACCTCCCAGTCCTGCTCCCCCGCAGCGAATTCGTTCAACAAGGGTCCCCTGGGGAACCAGGTCCACCTCAAGGGTGCCTGTGTTCATGCGCACACCGGCTTCCGGATTCAGACCGATATGGGAGGCAATCATTTTTTTGATTTGACCGGCAGACAAAAGTTTGCCGATTCCCTTGCCGGGCACGGCGGCATCATTGGCGATGATTGTAAGATCCCGAATGCCTTTTCTTACAAGGCTGTCAATCAATGTTTCCGGGCTTTTCACAGCCATAAAACCGTTGACCATGAGGGTGGCTTTATCGTGCACCATGTCCATGGCTTTGCTAAGTGGTATGACCTTGTTCATGTGTCCCCATTCATCATTTTTAGGTATGCCGTTTCATTACCGCACATGTTTGATGGCGTTACAGTGTTTGGCTTATGGAGCGTTTTCCATAACCATCCGTCGCTCGTTTTACGAGCTCATATCAAGCTTACAAACCCGCTTTTTCAGAGGTCTTGGGTCAGTACAAATTTATAAGTGAACGTTAACTTATAAAGTCATGCGCAAAAAATCAGGCGAATAGTTTTTAAAATGACCCACGCTGATTTTACGTTTGGGTCATCATCCTGGCCTAAGGTTTGTTTACCCCTAATTGTATAGGCAAACCGGTTTCACCAAGGGTTCGGATATGTGTTTAATGTTTATAAGTAAACGTTTACTTATAAACATGGTCCAAGTTAAAATTTACATAATTCATTTGATAATAATGATTGATTTATTCCATGTGAACGGCTTTGTCAATTGAAAAATCCAACCCGGAGGAGGGGCTGAATATTAGTTTCCCGATTTCTTGTAAATTATCAGGTTGGGCATGGCGCCTTACAACGGAATCTTTCAAGCCAATCCCCCGCAATATGAATACAACGATCCCCCGAATGAGGTCATTTTTTGAACCATGGTAAGGGAAAAGCGTCTCGCCGGATAATTGAAGAAAATTGATGGCCATGGCCAGGTGGTGTGAGAGCCACATTTTTGCAATGGGATCGATCAAGTGCTCATACATATCCCCATTTTCTTTGGCGGTGGCCATGCTCGACACCCATAAAGGAGTTAACTCCTTGTCATATTTCATGAAAACGGATTTTGCAAAGGTCGTGTTTTCCAATAGGCTGTAAACAAGAAGACGTTCAAATAATTTTTGTTCGTCTTGATGCCCCGGAATTTCAGATAAAATAATATAAGAAAGGGCATAGATGATTTGGACCAATGTTTCAGTCGATGGCTCATGGTGCTTGAAATACTCACACAAGGCATCAATGATGGGATCAATATAAAAATAGGCATTTTCATACAAGGCTGTTTTACTATCGAAATGCTGATAAATCAGTGCTTCGGAAACCGTTGCAGCCTTAGCGATCTCGCGGATTGAGGTACCGTAAAACCCCTTTTTTGCAAACATTTTTCGGGCGGCCATGGTTATGCCGACCTTTCTGTCCTCACCGCTCATTTTCTTTTTTGCCATAATCACCATATAACGTAAATTTATGTAAAAACATGACTCCAAATAGTTGCGAATACGTGTCACATAATATGATTATATTGAATTGTGTGACACTTTAAAGTGATAACATCTCTGTCACCAAAATAAAATGTGAAAAATGTGAATGGGTCTATTCGTGTCGTGGTTAAACCGTTTTTTATTTCGTTTCCAGGCAAAGCCTCACCAAAAACAATTCTCCATAGGTCCCATAAGACCCATGGGACCTATAGGACTTATGCCATTTTCTACAATCCCAAAGCTTTTCTCTGCGACCTCTGCGTTCCAGCGAGATCCATTTCATTTTTCATCAAACAGATGCTTCGGCCTCGTAATTGGGGTAGGACTGCTTGAGGGTCGCGTGGTTGAGCAGCATTTCCGCCTTAAGTGTTTGGCCGCTGGCATCATAGATGCGGGTGCGTATCCAGTAGGATTCGGTGCGTTTGCTTTCGGACAGGGCAACGATTTCTCGGCGGATCAGGTAGTCCTCGCCGACAAACAGCGGGCCGTCGATCATTCGGATTTCCTGGTCAGCGAACAGACCTATGACCGGATGCTTGACCGGGAAATCGGCCAGGTTGCTGCTGTACTCAGCGAGTACGCTGACCATTTCCAGGGGGATAATGGCGCGGCCCCAGGGCGTGGCGCTGGCATCCGAGTACCAGGGAGAGTTCTCGGTGATGTGTTCGAGTTTTTGATTCAGCGAGAAGGGGTAGAGATGTCCCATGTGCTGGTCAGGATCCATGCGGACATGTTCGTCCTTTGCGCCGGTCATCCCCACGTGCAGGTCGGAGAGGATGACCAGCTTTTCCGGGGGACGTAGTTTGGCCATGCGCTGATATAAAAGGCTGACGCCATCATCCGGGCCAAGGCTGGCACTGGCTTCCAGCACCGGGGTGCCATCGGCCTTTTCTGCCCAGGCGCGCAACCGTGTGGTGCCGGAGGCAGGGCGTTCGACAAAGGCGCGAACATGTTCGCCTTCAACCACCATGTTCTGAAAGTGTGTGGAGAAGCAGCCGCGCTCAAGCCAGGCTTGACCCCAGATCTCGGTCAGCAAGGGGGTAAACTGGCTAAAGTGGGTGGGGCCTTCGATGGGTCCGGCGCGGAAGCCAAGTTTTTCTGCCATGCTGTCGTCGTGAATGGAGTTATGGCCGCTGTATTGCTGATCGGTCAGCATCTGCTTGGGCTCGCGCAGCGGGCCGCACAGGTAAAGGGGGGTGTCAAAGTTCATATTCATATCCTTGATGATCGTTTGCGTGAGTAAAAACCGCTTCAGCCATTCAGCACAAAAGGGTCAACATGTGACAATGCAAAAGAGGTAAGTCTGCTTTGTTCAATATCATAATTTGATCAACTTTGACAAATTGTAACGACAGTATCATGATGAATTTTTAATCGAACAGCCGACCGTTCACCTGCGATTCCCATCAACATCATTTCAACGAACCAATCACTTAACGTGTTCAACCCACGGGAAAGCCCATGGGATCAATACGGGTGAAAAGACTGTTTATTCTGTTATTTGCGCCACTATTTTTTCTGAACGTAAAAACCTTATCAGCAGTCATTCCATGGTCGTCCTTCGGGAAATCGCACGTTTTCTTCATGTTAAGTCTTGCAGGATAGGGTCACTCATGGTAGATATTTTATTCTGGTATCCCTCTCATACATGTAAGTTTCTGGCATTGAGGATAATCTCAAACCGCTGTTATCAGCAGACGTTGTTTAAGGTATTTCTTGCGTATTTTGTCTCCGGATCCGTTCCATTTTTCACGGATATGTTGATAGGAAACTCCGGACATATTTTGTGCTCATGATATGACCCGCATAAAATGCGCTTTTTTTTACCACCAACAACAGCGAACGAATTCTAATTATAAGGGCAGGATCACTCTCAACATAGATGTTCCGTGAATCCGGCCAGACAAAAAAAAGGAGGAGACCTTATGACCGAAGAGAGCAAGTGTCCGGTAACGGGCAAGACTCACAAGCCCACGGCCGACCGTGGCACGTCCAACCGTGACTGGTGGCCGAACCAGGTAAACCTGAAGGTTCTTCACCAGAATTCGCCCATGAGCAATCCCATGGGCGAGGCCTTCAACTACGCTGAGGAATTCAAGACGCTCGACCTGGGGGCCCTGAAGAAAGACCTCTTTACAGTGATGACCGACTCCCAGGACTGGTGGCCGGCTGATTACGGTCACTACGGACCGCTCTTCATCCGGATGGCATGGCACAGCGCGGGAACCTACCGCACCGGCGATGGCCGAGGGGGCGCGGGGTCCGGTTCCCAACGTTTGGCCCCCCTCAACAGCTGGCCTGACAATGTAAACCTTGATAAGGCGCGCCGGCTCCTCTGGCCGGTCAAACAGAAATACGGCAAAAAGATCTCCTGGGCCGACCTGATGATCCTCGCCGGCAACTGCGCTCTCGAGTCCATGGGATTCAAGACCTTCGGCTTCGGCGGCGGGCGTGTGGACGTTTGGGAGACGGAAGAGGACATTTACTGGGGGGCTGAGAGCGAGTGGCTTGGTGACAAACGCTACTCCGGTGAACGGGAACTTGAAAATCCTCTTGCCGCTGTGCAGATGGGCCTGATTTACGTGAACCCGGAAGGGCCGAACGGCAAGCCTGATCCGGTGGCGTCCGGCCGTGACGTTCGAGAGACCTTCGCACGCATGGCCATGAACGATGAAGAGACCGTCGCCCTCGTTGCCGGCGGGCATACCTTTGGCAAGTGCCATGGCGCAGGCAGTGCGACGCTGGTCGGTCCGGAACCGGAAGCCGCTCCCATCGAAGAGATGGGCCTTGGTTGGAAAAGCAGCTTCGGCAGTGGCAAGGGTGGCGATGCCATCGGCAGCGGCATCGAGGGTGCCTGGAAACCGAACCCGACGAAATGGGACATGGGCTACCTGAAAGTGCTGTTCAAATACGAGTGGGAGCTGGTCAAGAGCCCGGCTGGTGCGAATCAGTGGCTGGCCAAGGACGTGGCTGACGAGGACATGGTGGCTGACGCCCACGACCCGTCGAAAAAGCACCGGCCCATGATGACCACGGCGGATCTTTCCCTTCGTTTTGATCCGATCTACGAGCCCATCGCGCGGCGCTTCCAGAAGAATCCCGAGGCGTTTGCCGATGCCTTTGCCCGGGCCTGGTTCAAGCTGACCCACCGCGACATGGGACCCCGCTCGCGCTATCTCGGCCCAGAAGTCCCGGCAGAGGATCTGATTTGGCAAGACCCCATGCCCGCCGCCGGTCATGGACTGATCAACGCTGCGGACATTGCAGGCCTCAAAGGCAAGATCCTTGCCTCGGGCCTGTCTGTCTCCCAATTGGTTTCGACGGCCTGGGCGTCAGCGTCCACGTTCCGCGGCTCTGACAAACGCGGCGGTGCGAATGGAGCGCGTGTTCGTCTTGCACCGCAGAAGGATTGGGCCGTCAACCAGCCAGGCAAACTGAAGACTGTGATAGAGACCCTTGGGGGCATCCAAAAGGCGTTCAACGGTTCGCAGTCCGGCGGTAAGAAGGTGTCTCTTGCTGACTTGATCGTTCTGGGCGGTTGCGCCGGTGTCGAGCAAGCGGCGAAGAATGCCGGCCATGCTGTGACTGTTCCCTTTACGCCAGGCCGCACGGATGCCTCGCAGGAGCAAACCGACGTGGAGTCATTCGCTGTTCTCGAACCCACGGCAGACGGGTTTAGAAACTACCTCAAAACCAAATTCACTGTATCGGCTGAGACGCTGCTGGTTGATCGTGCGCAACTTCTGACGCTGACCGCTCCAGAGATGACGGTTCTTGTCGGCGGCATGCGTGTCTTGAATACCAACGTCGGACAGTCCCGGCACGGTGTATTCACCAAGCGGCCGGAGACGCTCACCAATGACTTTTTCCTGAATCTGCTCGACATGAGAACAACGTGGACAGCAAGCTCGAAAGACAAGGATGTGTTCGAGGGGCGTGATCGTAAGAGCGGAGAACTCAAGTGGACCGGCACCCGTGTCGACCTTATCTTCGGTTCGAACTCCCAGCTTCGGGCCTTGGCGGAAGTATACGGCTGTAAGGACTCCCAGGAGAAATTTCTGCATGACTTTGTCGCCGTGTGGAACAAGGTCATGAACCTTGACCGATTCGACATCGCCTGATCAGAGCTCAGACATTTTTCAGGGCTTCCAAAGGGTATGATGAACCTCAAATCGGATGACCAGGACGCGAGGCCACAAACTGATTGATGTTTTGAATGCTCACCAAAGCTCTTGACTGCATTTGAGGGCGGCTTTTCAGATACAATCTGAAAAGCTGCCCTTTTTCATCATGTCCCCATCCTTATGAATGCAATATCCCCAGAAAATGGCATTAAAGTCATTGATATTTTTGTCGGTCTTTGTTTATGTAGTGAGTTATCAACTGTTCGTTACTCTGGGATATGGTTTGGTGTGAAATTTTGATCTAATGTGTGGGGTTCTCTGGGCCCGGATTGGATGTATGGTGACGTGCGTATGAATGGTTTTAAATGGACCCGATTGGCTGAATGGAAGCATGTAAAGGCAGCCTTTCGGCCGGTGTTTATTTGTGCTTGTTTTTTGTGGCTCGGAATTGTTCTGATTTATCCGTATACCCGACTTGATGTGCCGGATCAGAGGGTTGATCTTGCCGGAACATGGAAGATGATGTTCGACGACCGGGCCGAGTTTGCCCAGAGCGGGTATGATGATTCCCATTGGGATCTGTTTGAACTCCCGGCTAGTTTTTTATTGAAGGCCACTCATTATGGAAACGGATATAAAGGCGTATGCTGGTTCCGGAAAACGGTGGTGATTCCTGATGGCATGGGAAAGGGTGACCTTGGAATATGTCTTGGCCGTATCGGCAATGCGGATGAGGCGTTTTTTAACGGCGTCAGGATCGGAGGCTTGGGGCAGTTTCCTCCTGACGAGTTTTCCATGTGGAATCATCCAAGAAACTATTTGATCCCCTCGGCACTCATCCGGTTGAACCAGGAAAACACCATTGCCATCCGGATTTCCTATTTCGGAATCGCAGAGGTCCTGGGGCAGATGTTTATAGCCGGAACAAAGGGTTGGGCGGCTTACAGCACCATCATAACCTACACTCAGATCACCACGTATTATGAATGCATGGCCCTGGGCTCGGGTTTTTTGATGATTTTTCTATTCTTTTATCTGAAACGCCCCGAGGATCAGGAATATTTGTTCTATTGCCTGCAATTGTGTTTTGGGGCATTTGTGCTCCTTGATGCCAGCAGTTACTGGCCGATTATGACAGACAATCTGACCCGCTTTAAATTGCTTGGTATCTCCTGGACCGGGCTCAATGTGGCTCACCCCATCTTTCTGCACAGAATTTATAATCTCCGGCGAAAATTCATAGAACGGGCCCTCTGGATCAACCTGCTGATTGTGATACTCATGAACATCTGGGTGGTGGATGGGACTATCCTTCGCCCGTGCGGAATCCTGATGACATTGATGGGTATCGGAATGGGCGGATACAACCTGTCATGTCATGTGACGGCATTGATAAAAAAACGGCCCTATGCAAAAACGTTCAGTTTTTTTGGTATTGTCGCGATCTTGTGCGCCAGTCATGACGGCTTTGTGTATATGGCTAAATTTTCAGGATACTCGGTCCATTTTATGGGCTATGAACCGACAACCATGATTTTCCATATAGGGGCCATGGTTTTTTACGCAGGGACGGCCATGGTGCTTGTGACCCGTTTCATCAGCGTGGGAGACGAAGTGACGACCCTCAATGAAAGCCTTGAGACCTATATTTTGGAAAACACCTTACTCAACGATCAGATCATACAGATCTCAAAGAAAAACGACAGCAAATCCATTTCCTCGACAGCCGAAGAAAAGTTAAAACAGGTCATTAATCATATCCATGCAAACTATCTGGAAGGCCTGACCCGTGATGGACTTGCCGATGTGGTGGGGGTACATCCGGACAGCCTGGGCAAGCAGTTTAAAACCTACACCGGTCTCAAGCTGGGCGATTACATCTATCAGATTCGCATCAAAGAAGCTGCCCAGAGGCTTCGGGAGGAGGACACAAACATCATTGACATTGCCTTTCAGGTTGGCTTTGATAGTCTCCGCACATTCAACCGGGCCTTTTTGAAGTTCATGAATACCACCCCGACCAATTATCGGAAGGACTATCGGAAAGACAATACCGACGACTGACGGGAGCGACATGTTCAATAGACCATATTGGGAAATACTCCAGGGTATTCGGTTGATGTGATTATGTCGACTTGGTTATTCTTGGCCTTATCTCTCATTTTTTCACAATCCAGTAACCGCCCTTATCAGGCCCAGAGCGTTTGAGGCGACCCTGGACCCTCAGTTTTTTTATGTTTCTCTCAATGGACCGGGTTGCCACCCCGATCTTGTCCGACAGGGCTGCAATGGTTATATGGGGATTGATTGACACAAGATCAATAATTTTCTCCGACGTTTTCTCCGACGTTTTCTCCGACGTTTTCTCCGACATGCGTTTGTTTCCCTTCTGGATTTTTAGGAAGGTAGGACGAAGGAATTCAAGGGAAAACATAGTATCAAACCGAATCGAGACGTCGGGGCAGTTTTCCTTTTTCAGGGCGGCGTGGATACGCTCGATACCAGAACCCATTTTTTCAATGTAGGTACAGCGCAACAACAGAGCTGCAATATTGGGGTTCCTACAGATGCTGCGTTTGCCGAAATCTTTTTCTGATAAGCCTTTGGGCAAGCCACCGGGGTTGTATATTTCGACCCGGTCATCAAAGACTTCCACCATCACATGGGCACCTTGCTCAGTGTAGTCCCGGTGGCATACGGCGTTAACCATAGCTTCGCGCAAGGCGACTTCAGGAAGTTCCAGGGTTTCTTTCCGGCGGGTACTTTCACGAGTGATTTCCCATCGGAGTTGAAGGTGTTTTTTAATAAAAATCAATGCCTCTTCAACATTCTCAAGGATGTTTCCGGTGAGTTCCTTGCGGTCCAGAATATAGGCCTTCCCAATCCCTTTAAAAAGTGCGCAGACCACACTTACGTGAAAAAGTCGTAAAATGGGGTCTTTGGAAAAAAAGAGAACCCCGGTTTGATTGAGGTAAAATTGACCGTCTTTGAAGTCTCCGACTCCGAGATTTAAAAGAAGATTGATGGTATCGCGTTTCGGCGAGATATTCGATAGTTGAAGGAAATGACTCAATCGGCGTTCATCAAGAATGTCTTTCCAATTCAAATCCAACCGGAGCTGCTGGTCAAAGCGGACCTTTCCCTCAGCCTGGATAAAAGCTGTGATATCATGGGTGCACATTTTTTGCGAGCTTGCTCCGTTTCTGAGGAAAAAGCCTTTGCTGCATCGATGGGGCCTGTTTGCACCTTCTGGGATATGAATGATAAGCAGTTTATGTTCCGAAAGTTTTTCAATTTGGATAGCCACCGGCGGGTCACATGAGGCGGCCATGTCATCAATTTTTGAGAGGGCCGCGTTGGAGAGATCACATCCCACCCGTTTGTTTTGGTCATCCACTCCAATGACTATCCGACCGCCCGAAGCATTGGCGAGCGCCACCATCTCTTTGGATAAATCAGAATTGATATTCCTTTTGAATTCAAGGGTATACCCTTCCCCTTCTTCCAGAATTAGCGCCAGTTCGTCATCCGTTGTCTTGTGGTATCGCACCAAAGGTTCCCCTGCAATTGCTATATATAGCTTATTTTCATCTGACAAAACAATATCAAATGATACCTGAAAAAGATCAAAAATCAACAGAAAATTAGAACATCATAGAATAATAAAGAATTTTCCGATTATGATTTAATCTGATAAGCTTGCGTAAAATATGCATGAACACAGAGTCACTGGGGCGTATGTTGAACGTCGGGCTAAACCTTTTTCAAACCCCATCCAAGCTATTCATGGGCAAATTTATTAACCTTGTTGACCATCATGACTCAAAAACCTTGTGATATCTGCCATATATCTGTATAGAATTTAGGCATTATTGCGAGGAACGGCACGCCGTGCCCATACGTGTGTCACATTTTTATGAACATCCACGCGGCATCGCCCCCAACCTGTTTGTCTGGATTTCTTAAATCCGGCCCCCCGGGAGGGCCGCCGGAGGCACACGATAAACCTATGCCCATAAAACAAAAGGGGCTTTTGCTCTGATTTTGAATGATAACTATGAATAAGCAAACGGATACACCTCATTCTGAAAACCCTCACCTTGATCTGGCCAGGGAATTTGTTGAACATACGGGCCACCATGTGTTTTTGACCGGGAAAGCCGGGACCGGAAAAACCACGTTTTTAAAAACCCTGAAAAAAAATACCGCCAAACGGATGATCGTAACGGCACCCACCGGTGTGGCAGCCATCAATGCCGGAGGGGTGACACTGCATTCGTTTTTCCAACTGCCTTTTGGCCCGTTTATTCCCGGTGGGGGGGCCTATGCATCGAATCGGGACAACCTGTTCCGGTTCAGTAAGAAAAAGAAACAGATCATCAAAAACCTGGACCTTCTGGTCATTGATGAAATCAGCATGGTAAGGGCAGATGTCCTGGACGCCGTGGATGAGGTTCTTCGTTATCATAGGCGCAACACCCTGCCCTTTGGGGGAGTCCAACTGTTGATGATCGGGGATCTTTATCAGCTCTCGCCTGTGGCCAAGCAGGATGAATGGGAACTGCTTCGCCAATATTATGACTCGGTTTATTTTTTCAGCAGTCAGGGTCTTTCCGGGCTGCCTCTTTATACCATTGAGCTGCAAAAGATTTACCGCCAGTCCGATGAACGATTTATCCGGCTGCTCAACCGGGTCCGCGACAACCGGCTGGAGAACACCCATATCGAAGAGTTGAACCTTCGGTATGTGGAAAACTTTACTCCCACAGAAGGACAGGGATTCATCACCCTGACCACCCATAACCGAAATGCCGATACCATCAATCAAAGTCGGCTTGATCTTCTTAAAGGGGAAGAACATCACCTTCAAGCTGAGGTTGAAGGGGAGTTTCCCCCGCAGACCTTTCCGACCCTTGAGACACTGACCTTGAAAATAAATGCCCAGGTCATGTTTTTAAGGAATGACAGCTCCTTTGAGAAACGCTATTTCAACGGCAAAATCGGCCGGGTCACCGCCATATCACCCGATAAAATAAGGGTCCATTGCCCGGATGACATCGACGACATTGAGGTGGAACCCCTTGTCTGGGAAAATATCACCTACACGGTTAATGAAGAAACCAAGGACATTGTCGAAGAGATCATCGGCACATTCAAGCAGTTCCCCTTGAAACTGGCCTGGGCCATCACCATTCACAAAAGCCAGGGCCTGACCTTTGATAACGCCGTGATCGATGCCAGAGCCGCCTTTGCCCACGGCCAGGTGTATGTGGCCCTAAGCCGCTGCAAAACCCTGGAAGGCATGGTGCTCAGCTCCCCTGTTCCGGAACGGGGCATCGACACTGATTTGGCTGTTTCCACATTTATTGACGAGGTGCGAAGCAACCCCCCCACGGAAGATCAGCTCACGGCCGCCAAACAAGGCTATCAGCAGCAGTTGCTGCTGGAATGTTTTGATTTTCAGACCCTGAACCACCGGCTAAACGCCCTTGCCAGGATTCTTAGCGGAAACGCTCACCTGATAAAGGTTTCGGGCGTCTCAGATATGAATCTCCTTCTGGACAGAGCCGCACAGGATATCTTCAGTGTCAGTGCAAAATTTAAAAACCAACTGTCCTACCATTTCCCCAAAACCAGCCTGCCGGAATCGGATGACTATATCCAGGAACGTGTATGCAAAGCATCCCAGTGGTTCCAGGAAAAAATGGACCAGGTGTTTGACGATTTTGTGAATCACATGGCGGTGGACACGGACAACACCGATCTAAGCAAAACCATCAGCCGTGCCCTGGGCAATCTGAAACAGGAAATTGCGGTCAAGCATGCGGCCGTCCAGTCCTGTGAACAGAATTTTTCGCCCTCCCGCTATCTGAGACGAATCGCACGGGCAACATCGGATATGGACGAGCTGCCATCCAAAGCAAAAAAAGCCCAGGCACCGGAATACACCGAATCGGACATTGAAAACCCCATATTGTTTCAAGAGCTTAAAGAATGGCGCACCCATAAGGCAAAGGAAAAAAGCGTGGCTGCATTTCAAATCCTTCATCAGCGGGTCTTGATTCAAATCGCTGTCTGCCTGCCGGATACACCCGAAGCCTTAAAAAAAATCAAGGGAATGGGGAAAAAAACCATGGAATCATACGGGGAAGATATCCTTACCCGTGTTGTGGCCTATCGATCGAAAAAAGGCATTGAGCAAGTACTACTGCCGGAACCCAAAATCAAGGCCCCGGACAAAGACCACACGGAAAAACCAGGCCCCACCCCAGACTCCAAACAAATCAGCTTTGATCTGTTTGAAAAAGGCATGACCATGGACGCCATCGCCAAAGAGCGTGGCCTTGCGGAATCCACTGTCCATAGTCATCTCTGCCATTTTATCAAAAACGGCGGGCTGGATATCAACAAACTCCTTTCACCTGAAAAGCAGCGTGCCATTGAAGAAAAACTCGCAAAAACAACCCAAGGGCCTGGATCCCTTAAAGCCATAAAAGCTGAACTTGGCGACGATGTGTCCTACGGTGATATCCATATGATGAAGGCTCACGTGAGGCATGTGGCTTTAAAAAATGAATAAGTGTCATTAAAAAATCCTTTTCCACAGAAAGGTAATCCTAAAATGAAAAATCATCACAAAATTAGCTATCGTGATAATTCTGTCTACTTAAGGTAAAATAATTAACGACCGTTACCTCATTGCCCTTTGATTTATACCAATAAATATTATATATAGGTATTATAATATTTTGGAGGAGTAGAACATGCAAAAGAATACCAGTGTAACATTAGGGCGGCACTTTGAAACGTTTATCTCACAGCAAATTGAAAATGGTCGATATTCATCAGCCAGTGAAGCCATAAGAGCTGGCTTACGACTCCTTGAGGAGAAGGAACTCAAGTTGGCCGCTCTGCGGCATGCCTTGGATGAAGGAGAAAATAGCGGTTATGGTGAGTATTCATTAAATGGTATAATACAAGAACTGGACAACGAGAAAAATCATTAATTTATGCTGAACATACGTCTGACGAAACAGGCCATTTCCGACATGAAAGACATTGGTCGGTATACGAAAGAACATTGGGGGCAAGAACAACGAAACCGGTATCTATCCAAACTGGATAAATGTTTCCAGGCGATTGCACGGGAACCGCATCTTGGACAGTCTTGCGAGGAAATCTACCCGGACTATCGTAAGTGCCATTTAGGGCAGCATATGATTTTTTACAAAGCAAGTCCCACCCATATCCATATCATTAGAATTTTACATCAACGTATGGATGTTGAAAAACATCTTTCAGAAAATTAACAATAAATTGATGATGGGTGGCCCAACAAAAAATAAAAATTCATTTGTCCAGATTTTTAAAATCCGTCCCCCCGGGAGGGCCGCCGGAGGCAGGATAAAACAAGCAGATCACCCATTTATTCTCTTGGTCCACAGGTGATCTCTGTGGTGAACCCAACGGAACATATGCCCATAAATATACCCCACAAATATGCCCACAAAGATCTGTTGGATCAGGTCAAAGACAGGTTCAAGCATATTCTTGTCATTGACTTTGAAACCGTTCCCCGTGGTGAGCTGTATCATATTGGGGCGGTTTTGGATGGCAGGGTCTTTGAGAAAAAAGATATCAAGCATTTAAAAACGGCGTTCAACTGGCTTTCGGAATTTGCACGGGATGCAGATTTTATTCTGGGGCACAACATTGTGAACCATGACCTTGCCGTGGCCAGGGACATCCATCCTGAAGCCGGTTTTTTAAAGCTTCCGGTTATCGATACCTTGTTTTTATCCCCCCTGGCCTTTCCGGAAAATCCCTATCACAAACTGGTCAAGGATTATAAGCTGGTCAAACACAGCAAAAACGATCCCGTGGCCGATGCCCGCCTTGCCCGAGCTGTTTTTGATGACCAGCTGGCCGCCTTTGTTGACTTAAACGCCAGGGAACCCGGCCTTCTTTCCGTGTACAATTTTGCATTTGAGTTGTCGAACATCACAGGACTATCCCAGGTGTTTCATTGTTTATCCGGACCTGCTCCAGATGAGGCTGCGGCAAAATTCAGGTTCCGTGAGATCTGTCGTGGAAAAGTCTGCGATACAGGGCTTGAAACGGTATGGAATGCCTGTTGCAGCCACCCGTCCAAACGGCCCATGCTGGCCTATATCCTGTCCTGGATCAGGGTCTCGGGCGGCAACTCCATCATCCCGCCCTGGGTCAAGCATGAATTCAACGAAATAGCCTCATGGGTTCGAACACTCAGGTATGCCTGTGGAAACGATTCCTGTGCTTACTGCCTTACAAATCATGATTCTGAAGCCTTACTCAAGCAATTTTTCGGGTTTGAACATTACAGGGCCTTATCCGATGGCCGGGTGCTCCAAAAAGAGATCATCGAAGCCAACCTTGCAGGAAAATCCCTGCTCGGCATCCTGCCCACAGGCGGCGGGAAATCCATCTGTTACCAGATTCCGGCCCTTCACCGCTATCACCGTCTGGGAGATCTGACCGTGGTGATCTCGCCCTTGAAAGCCCTGATGAAAGACCAGGTGGATAATTTGAACAGCTCAACCGGAATGGAATCCTCAGCCGCCATCAACGGCAGCCTGACCCTGCCCGAGCGGGGGGCGGTCATGGACAAGGTCCGGCTTGGGGATATCGGCCTTTTGTATATTTCTCCGGAGCAGCTTCGCAATATCAGCATAGCCGAGTTGATCAAGACACGGGATGTGGGTTGCTGGGTCTTTGACGAGGCCCATTGCCTGTCCAAGTGGGGCCACGATTTCAGGCCGGATTACCTCCATGTGACCGAATTCATTTCAAACTACGTTAAAGCATCCAAAACCTTCCCCCTGGTGGGGGCATTCACAGCCACAGCCAAAAAAGATGTGATCGAAGAAATTTCCAGCCATTTCAATGAACACCTTGGCTTGAATCTGGTCCGTTTCGAAGGGGGTGTCCAGCGGGACAATCTTCATTTCCAGGTCTGGCCTGTGACAAAAAACGAAAAATATGATGTGATTGCCAACTGCATTCAAGAGTATCTCACGGAGCCAGCAAGTGGTGCCATCGTGTATTGTGCCACACAAAAAAACACGGAAATGATCAGCGAATTTTTAAATGAAAAAGGCATCCCCTCAAAGGCGTTCCATGCAGGCCGGAGCGAACCGGACAAACGCAATATCCAGGATGATTTTGTTGCCGGAAATATCCCCGTGATCTGCGCCACCAATGCCTTTGGCATGGGCATTGATAAAAAAGACATCCGCCTGGTGATTCATGCCGATACGCCCGGTTCCCTGGAAAATTATCTGCAGGAGGCCGGACGTGCCGGACGGGATTTAAATCCCTCGGACTGCATCCTTTTGTATGAGCAGGAAGACATTGAAAACCAGTTTTCACTGAATGCCTATTCCCGCCTCTCGTTTAAAGACATCCGAAAAATTCTAAGCATTTTGAAAAAACGGGGAGCCAATGCTCCGGACATCGTGATCACCCCCGGTGAGATCATGCGCCTGATCGGTTACAAAGACAGTTCAAACGATGACAACCGGGCACGGATCGGTGTCAGCTGGCTTGAACGAAAGGGATTTATTGAGCGGTCTTATAATCAGACCCTTTTTTTCAAAGGAACGCCCCGTGTCCGGGATATGGCCGAAGCTGAACAGAAAATAGAGGCCCTTAATCTTTCAAAAATAATGAAAGCTGTTTATCTGACCGTGCTCAGCACCTTGTTCAATGCCGATAAAGACAAGCTTCTGTCCGCCGATGACATCTGCACAGCCCTGGGACGCATTGATAAGCTGCCGTCGGATTATCTCGACTCCCGGTATGTGATAAGGCTCTTATCCCAGATGGCCGAAGCCGGTTTGATCCGGGAAGGCACGGTCATGACCGCCTTTGTCAAACCCAAGGGAAAAGGAAGCGCCCCATCCCAACTTGATTTTTTCTCCAACGTGGAGGAAGCCATGCTCCGGATCATGCAGGACATGGCACCCGATGCGTGGATGAGCCCGGATATACCAGACGTCATCAATCTCAGGCTTATGTCCCAGCGATTGAAAGACCAGGGTTTTGAGCAGGTCAATGTCGACAGTGTGGAAAAAATCATTCGGGCCATGGCCCAGGACAAGGGGGAAAATCAGGGGAAAAGTTTAAAAATTTCAGGGAAACAAGGCCTTGAACAACACCGGGTTTATGTCAAATTTCCCTGGGATGACATCAAAAAGCGGATGACTCTTCGGCACAATGGTTCCCGGATCTGTGTTGAAGCCATCATCGCCTGTCTGCCACCCCACCTGAGACATGGCCAGGCCCAGGTCATGACTGAATTTTTCATGTCCGATATCATCAAGGCCATGCAGTTGGACCTGTTTCTTTCTGCATACACAGGGGATACAACCTCACTGGTCGAACAGTGCCTGCTTTACCTGCACGACTTAAAAATCATCACCCTTCAAAACGGGCTGGGCGTGTTCCGCCAGGCTCTGACGCTATCCGTGCTTCCCGAAAGTCAAACTCGGCAGTACACCAAAGGCGATTACGAGCCCTTGTCCCATCATTATGCCCAGAAAAATGTCCAGGTTCATGTGATGGAGAAATACGCCCACCTGGGTCTTGAAAAAATCAAATCCGCCCTTTCCTTTGTCAGCGACTATTTCACATCGTCCTATGAGGGATTTGTCCATCACTATTTTCAGGATCAGAAAAAAATCATCGAAACCGCCATGACCTCCGATGCCTATAAGCGAATTATCCAGAGTTTGGAAAATACCATCCAGGAAACCATTGTGGCGGCCCCTCCCGAAAAAAACATCCTGGTCCTGGCCGGCCCCGGTTCGGGAAAAACACGAACCATCGTTCATCGTTGCGCCTGGCTGATCAAAGCCAAATCCGTGGACCCCGCATCCATCCTTGTCTTATGCTTCAACCACCAGGCCATGATCGAGCTTAGAAAGAGGATCAAGGCACTGGTGGGCCGGAGCGCGGATTTTGTCACGGCCATGACCTATCATGGATTTGCCATGCGGATCACCGGCCGGTCCCTCATTGAAAAAACAGGCTTGTCCGAGTTTAATTTTGATACGGTCATTGACGAAGCCGTTGATATCTTAGCCGGGGCCAAAGAAATCGAAGGTCTTGATGCCCAGGAAGCCAGGGACACGCTTCTGGCCCAATACCGTTACATTCTTGTGGATGAATACCAGGACATCGACGCCCGGCAATACTCATTCATCTCAGCCCTGACCGGCAGGCTTGAGAAAGACAGGGATTCCCGCATCGCCATCATGGCCGTGGGGGACGATGACCAGAGCATCTACGGATTTCGACATGCCAATGTGGCCTTTATCAAGCAATTCCAGAACGATTATGAGGCCGAATCCTTTTACCTGGTTGAAAATTACAGATCGTCATACCCCATCATTGAAGCGGCCAATGCCCTGATCGCCTTGAACAAAGATCGTATGAAAACAGACAAACCCGGCCGCATCAACCGGAAACGCAAATCCGATCAAAATTCAAAGGCCGAGCCTGTTCAGATTGTCCATGTCCGAGATGTGGCCTCCCAGGCCGTGTTTGTAGCAGATACGATCAAAGGAATCCTTCAGAACAACCCGGAAGCCTGCCCCGGTGATTTTGCGGTGATATCCCGCCAGGGCATTGCCCATCCCTATCTGGTCGCCCTTCGCATGGCCTTGGCCAAAGAGGGCATGGAATTCTGCTATTCCATCAAAAACAGCGTGGGTTTTCCCATAATCAAAATCAGGGAAATCCAGGCCCTGATAGATTATCTGACAGAAAATAAAAAACAAAGCATACACCCCGAACAATTGAAAAAGGACATCCTGGACCGTTTTGAGTCTAAAAATACCTGGACCAACCAGGTGGAGCAGATTCTCACGGCATGGTGTAAGCTCACGCCGGATATGGAAATTTCCCTGTCACGGACCAAAGATTTTGTTCTGGAAACCTTACTTGAAGACAAACGGGAGCACAAAACAGGCACCGGTGTGTTCATGGGAACCGTTCACAGTGTCAAAGGCATGGAATTTCCCTATGTCTTTATTCTGGATGGCGGCTGGCATCATCAAGACATGGAAGAAGAGCGGCGTTTGTTCTACGTGGGCATGACACGGGCAGAAAAAGCCCTTTATCTGTGCCGACTCGACGGCAGGGCAAATCCCCATATCCAGGCACTCACGGGGCATCCCGCCACCCATGAAACAACCGCCGCCGTGTCAGAACTCCAAGGTTTTTCCGAAGACCTGACCGTAAGTATTCTCGGAATGGAAGATCTGTATATTTCCTATGCCGGTTTTTATCCTGAAACGCATAAACTTCACATAAATCTGGCCGCCCTGAAAACAGGGGACAAGGTCCGTTTAATCGAACAGGAAAACCGAATTCATATCGTCAACACCTTGGGGCAGAGCCTTGCAACCCTTTCAAAAAAAGCCACGGAAACATGGAAAAACAAAACCCAGGCCATTGTCAATGCAAAGGTCCTGGGTATGGTAAAAAGGGGGCAGAATGACGGTCACGTAAATGAGAGCTTCAATCTAAAGGTTGAATCATGGGAAATCCCGATTGTTGAGATTCTGCATACTAAAACAACCTGAAACTATATGGTTAAAAACAATGATAAAATGAAAAATGAACCCCGTACCAAAAAATCATTTCATCACTATGTTCAGCCGTACTGATGGTATCTTGTTCACTTAAAAACGCGCTGACAACTATTTCAGAGTCATTTTTCAAGTCAAAAAAATTGTATTTGAACTTATAAGCAGGCTCTATATAGGCACCATAGGAATATTCTATTTCAGCATGGGTCAATGAAAGATCTGTATACTTGTCCGATGTCACAACATCGCTGTAAAACACGTTAATCTCTTTCAGAAAAAATCCATTGGCAGCAGCAGAAATATCATTACTCTTCCATCCCAACTTTAGTGTTGTTTCACTAAATTCCTCATCAAACCTTATTTCTCTATGGCTCAATCCATTGTAATCTCCGTTTGTTGTCATGGGCCTTATTGTATTTGCATATTCAATTCCAACATAGAGCGGGATAGGTTTATTTGCACGTCCAAAATAATAATTTAAGTAATATTTTGAAATATCAATTGTAAACAATCCCCTATCCCCAATGGCCAGATTCTGGACATGCAATTCATTATTATTAAACAAATAATACTCACCACCTGATGCGTACGCGGTATCTTTGACTTCAAAAAAAGTATAATGCAGATATTTATAATATCCGAATTCCACATTGAACACATGAAATAATGCCAAGGGTCTTAAATTGATATCAATAACCTGGAACGATTTATTATCATTATTAAAACTACCCGATTCATTTTTTTTATTATCAATGGATGTCCTATAGCCCAAATTCAGATCAAAGCTATCGGGAAATACATTTACACGACTGTAAATCACACTGAAACCACTGGGCTCGATAACGATTCCCTCTTCTTCAAGCGCACTGGAAATTTTAAAATTTCTGTTTTCATACCCCAGTGAAATACCCCCTAGAACATGGCTGTTTATCTCTAATTCAGTCTCTGAATATGCAAGGAAAGAATTGCTAAAAAAAATTAAACACACGACAAAAAAACGTATTTTCATTGTATCCCCAAGATCACTGTCAATAAAAGATTAAAACGATATTTCAAAAAAACTTAAATTACTGAAAATTGATAATCCAATTTTATAATTTAACGTTAAAAACGTTACATAATTTATTATGATTGCAGCTTAATTAGGCTGCAGATTGACGGCTTGTCAAGGAGAAAAGAAAACATGTATGCGTTCATGGTTAAATCATACACGTTTCCCGGGCTGGCGCCTGGAAACATCTTTTTTGTATACGTTCACAGGCTTCCATGACGAGGCGTGGAAAATCCAGGAAGGCAATTAAAACCATATGTAACAGAAGAGTAGGTCATGGCCTATCACTCCGCTGTGTCATTCCGGGCACGGCTTTTTGTGACCCGGAATCCATATCCGTAAACGCATAACCGTTCTATTCAATTTCATCCTCCCTG
>Ga0180007_10001419_pt1 | contig 32952 bp, 24 predicted proteins | sample MM_PC_MetaG_FD_121122 | JGI IMG/M metagenome (GOLD analysis project Ga0180007, IMG submission 121122) | Groundwater microbial communities from the Aspo Hard Rock Laboratory (HRL) deep subsurface site, Sweden - MM_PC_MetaG | ecosystem: Environmental > Aquatic > Deep subsurface > Groundwater... | reverse complement strand
TTGTATTACCATTGTATTACCATTGTATTACCATTGTATTACCATTGTATTACCATTGTATTACCATTGTATTACCATTGTATTACCATTGTATTACTTCAAATAAAACAATCCTTCCAATGCTTTTTTAACTGAAAGCTCATCAGGATTGATATCAAATACTAAAATAGGTTTCAGGTAAAATAAATCCCTTTCCGCCTTAAATAGTTCTTCCCCGCCACCGGTAATGTTTAACATTATAACTGCATCTTTTTCTATTTCATTATTTTTCGTAGAATTGATCAATGTCGCCACTGCTATTGCTGCAGCCGGATGAATATCGTTTCCTTCAAGCTCCTGAAAAAGCTTGGCGGCATTTCTGCCCTCCTCATTCGTTGCCAAAAGAATATCGCCCCCTGCATCTTTCATTGCATCGTACAACCCACCAATAATGGGGTAGGGAGGCTTACGGTTTGATAAAACCTTGGCTTCGATTTCTTCTACCTGTTTTCGGGCCAAATCATCATCCAATGGCAGCATTGATCTTGAATCTGCCTTCCAGGCATCATGAATGGGGGTAAAGGGTAAATTTTGTGAAACCATCAATTTCATTTTATGATTGCCGAACCGACCGTCTTCAATGAGTCGTAAATTGGCTTCCCATGCAGCAATGGCACCTGTTCCGCTGCCAATGGCCTGAAAATAATAATCAGGAATACGGCCGATAAAAGTTGTAGCAGATAAGGTTGTGGTTCCCATGCCATCACGTCGTGCAACATTTTTTGCGCCACCTTCCGGATAATATTCATCCATTCCGGCTGCAATATTTGAAAGATGAATGGCGTCAAAATAATCACTTCCGGCGCGGGATGAGATCAGCTTAACACAATTGTTTAAAGGTGCATCAAACCATAAGGCGTTCAGGTTATCTTCAGGTACACAAAGCAATAATGGGATTTTATTGTCGGAACATACTTGTGCAAAGGCACGGGCCGTATTCCCAGCAGAAGCCACTACCAATACCTTATCTTTATGCGGATTCATTCTGGCACAAACGGTATATGCTTCAGTCTCCTTGAATGAGCAAGTCTTCATGTATGCGCCTTTTTCGGGCCAGTATCCACTAAATGTGATGTATAAATTGCTTAGCCCAAGTTCTTTGGCTAAGCCTTCGCTTTTATAAGTGATTGGTGCCGACGATCCGTTAAGTGTTTTACAAATGGGTAGCCAGTCGGAAAATTTGTAAATGCCCAAGTTTTCATCTTTTAAATGAAGTTGTTTTTGTTCATATTCAGCACGGATCAGACCCGGACCTTCCTGATTTGGTGCATCCAATAACCAGCCACTGTCCTCAAAAATTTCATTGCTTAATATTGATCTTAGTTTATAGTTTGTTTTATCCATCTTCATTGGTTTCATTTACAAAGAAACAAAAGTATAAAAAACCATGTTCTTTTGCGCTAATAATCGGAGTCTGCGACTAATTTATTTTTTAACTATTTAGATTAAATGCTTAACTTTGCACCCATTTTTAAGGAATTACAATATGATAAAGATTACGTTACCCGATCAGTCAGTTAGAGAAGTTGAAGCTGGTTCTACAGCCTTGGATATTGCAATGAGCATAAGCGAAGGTTTAGCCCGAAACGTGCTGGCCGCTCAGGTTAATGATGAGATTTGGGATGCAACCAGACCCATCCATAAAGATGTTAACCTAAAACTCTTTACCTGGAACGATACTCAAGGTAAAGCGGCCATGTGGCATTCATCAGCACATTTAATGGCAGAGGCAGTTGAAAATCTATATCCGGGTGCTAAATTCGGAATTGGTCCCGATATTGAAAGTGGCTTTTATTATGATATTGATTTAGGCGATCAGGTAATCAGTGATGCTGATTTTAAAAAAATAGAAGATAAAATGCTCGAGCTTGCCAGAGAAAAGCAAGTCTTTACCAGAAAAGAAGTTTCAAAAGCAGAGGCAAATAAATTTTTTACTAAAAAGGGAGATGAGTATAAATTAGAACTTATTGAAGGATTGGAAGATGGTGAAATAACTTTTTATGAGTCAGGAAGTTTTACTGACCTTTGCCGCGGCCCACATATTCCAAACACTTCGTTCATCAAAGCCGCAAAAGTTTTAAAAGTCGCAGGAGCTTACTGGAGAGGCGATGAGAAAAGAAAACAGTTGACCCGTTTGTACGGGATCACCTTTCCTAAACAAAAAGATTTGACTGAGTACTTAGAATTGCTCGAAGAAGCCAAAAAACGCGATCATCGAAAGCTGGGTAAGGAACTTGAATTGTTTGCATTTTCGGCAAACGTCGGGATGGGATTACCGCTTTGGCTCCCTAAGGGTGCGATTCTTCGTGAACAACTGGAGAGGTTTTTAAAAAAGGTACAGCGTAAAGCGGGATACGAACCTGTAATCTGTCCACATATCGGTAATGTAGAACTATATAAAACATCCGGTCATTACCAAAAATATGGAGAAGCTTCTTTCCGTCCTATCAAAACGCCGAATGAAGGTGAGGAATTCTTCTTAAAGCCAATGAATTGCCCTCACCATTGCGAAATTTACAAAGTAAAACCACGATCGTACAAAGATTTACCCGTTCGATATGCCGAATTTGGTACGGTTTATCGCTATGAACAAAGTGGAGAACTTCATGGATTAACCCGTGTAAGGGGATTTACACAGGATGATGCACATATTTTCTGTACACCTGATCAGCTGAAAGATGAGTTTAAAGGGGTTATCAGCATCGTAATGCATATCTTTAAAGCGCTGGATTTTAAAGAATTTACCACTCAGATTTCTTTCAGGGATCCCGAAAACAAAGAAAAATATATTGGTTCGGATGAAAACTGGGAAAAATCGGAAAGGGCTATTTTAGAAGTTGCTCAGGAAGAAGGCCTCGAATATTATATAGCGCTTGGCGAAGCTGCTTTTTATGGTCCTAAGATGGATTTTATGGTTAAAGATGCGATCGGTCGTAAATGGCAGTTAGGAACTATTCAGGTTGATTATAATTTACCCGAACGCTTTGAGCTTGAATATGTAGGCAGCGATAATGAAAAACATCGTCCGGTAATGATTCACCGTGCACCATTTGGTTCTATGGAACGTTTTGTTGCTGTGCTGATTGAGCATTGTGCAGGGAACTTCCCACTGTGGCTCACACCGGAACAAGCTATTATACTGCCAATCAGTGAAAAATATCATAATTATGCAAAAAAAGTTTTAAATTTGCTAAATAATTGCGACCTTCGCGCCCTCGTTGACGAAAGGAACGAGAAAACTGGGAGAAAGATTCGCGACGCAGAAATGAGTAAGATTCCATACATGTTGATTGTAGGAGAAAAGGAAGAAGAAGATGGAACTGTATCGGTACGTAAACACGGTGCCGGCGATTTGGGAACGATGAGTATTGAAAAATTTGCAGAATTGGTAAATAAAGAAGTAGCTGAAATGACGAAAAATTAATCGTTAAGGGTATTTCATAAGTTTAATTAAAGATAGGAGAACAAAACAATAGCTAAAAGTTTAAATTTCAAAGGAGGAGGACCTCGCCGAGCAATAAAAAGAAAAGAGGATCCCCATCGAATAAATGAATACATTACCTCGCCTGTAATCAGGGTAGTTGGTGAAAATGTTACTGTAGGGATTTATCAAATTCGTGAGGCGCTTGAAATCGCTAATCAACTTGGTCTTGATTTAGTAGAAATCTCACCCACTGCAAATCCACCGGTTTGTAAAGTGATCGATTATAAGAAGTTTCTTTATGAACAAAAAAAGAAACAAAAAGAAATTAAGGCTAAAACTGCAAAAGTTATTGTAAAAGAAATTCGTCTTGGTCCTAATATTGATGAACATGATTTTAATTTCAAGTTAAAGCATGCGATCAATTTTTTACAAGACAATGCAAAAGTAAAAGTTGATGTCTTTTTTAAAGGCAGAAGCATAGTTTACAAAGAAAAAGGTGAAATCATATTGCTCAGATTTGCTCAGGAACTAATTGATTATGGTAAAGTTGAGCAACTTCCAAAATTAGAAGGAAAGCGAATGATTATGATCATAAGCCCAAAAAAATAAGCCATTAAGGCTTATCAATTAATAACTAATAAAAAAAGAGAAGTAATGCCAAAAATGAAGACGAAATCCAGTGCTAAAAAACGGTTTACCGTTACTGGATCGGGGAAAATTAAAAGGAAGCATGCTTACAAAAGTCACATTCTGACTAAAAAATCAACAAAGCAAAAACGTAATTTAACGCATGTTGCAATCGTTGACCCTGCAGATGAGAAAAATGTAAGACTCATGATTCAAAAGTAAAATTAGTGTATAACTTACTGTTAGCTTGTAAGATCTCGATTTAGGGGCGCTAACGTAAAAAATCAAGAAAAATGCCAAGATCAGTAAATTCAGTTGCCTCGAGGGCACGAAGAAAAAAAGTAATGAAGGAGACCAAAGGTCAATTTGGTCGCCGAAAAAACGTCTGGACCGTTGCGAAGAATGCTTACGAAAAAGGACAGCAGTATGCTTTCAGGGACCGACGAAACAAAAAACGAACTTTCCGTGGATTATGGATTCAGAGGATTAACGCAGCCGTGCGATTGTACGATATGAGTTATTCAGTATTCATGGGAAAATTACATGAAAATAATATCGAACTCAGCAGAAAAGTTCTTGCCGATTTGGCTATGAACAATCCGGAGGCTTTTAAAGCCATTGTTGATATGATTAAAAAATAATTAAAAACCACCTTCGGGTGGTTTTTTTATTTAGGCCATTCCCCATAAAGCCTTTCCCTATTTTATTCAGATTCTAATTCTTTACAATTAAAACTTTGAAGGTGTTATTTAATGTTTAAATTTGTCTATTGGATTTATATCTAATGAATTCAATTAAAAAGTTGCCATAATCCAACCATGAAGAACCAAAAAATGATGAGAACGCGGATAATAAGTTTTGTTTTTGTTTTTATGATGATCTCTGGTTTTGCCCAAAAAGATGAACTGAAATTACAAAGAGATAGCCTATATCAGGAGTATGTCAACTTTAAAGACACAATGAGCTCAAGAACCTGGATTAATATGGTTGATTTGTCGAAGAAACTTGAAGCAGTGGTATTTTTTGATAACACAATGCTTGATTCCATGGCTATTGTTTCACCTAGTGAATCAATTTTGCATTCACGTATTCAAGAACTTTCAAAGTTAAGGGATGAGCTAATCACTGATAATGCCAGAGTCAATACCTTGCTTATACAGACAGAAAAATATAAAAATACCTTATTGATTATTGCCATTATGATGGGTTTACTTTTTGTGGGAGTTTTAATTAGCTTGATATTCATTGTTACCAAACACAAAAAATTATCTTCCGATTCGGATAATTATATGGACGGCATATTAAAGCTTAAAGAAGCCCATAAAAAGGAAACGGATTTATTGAAGGATCAGATTGAGGAATATGCAGGTGAAATGGAATTGCTCGAGAATAGTGCACTTTCAATAAAAAAAGCATATGATATTTTAAAAACTGAGCAGGTAAGCCAGCCTGATATCGCCCCGACAGATAACTCAAATGAAATAGCTGATATTCGTAAAGAAGTAGAAGAACTCAGTGAAGAAATGGCTAAATTAATAGCAGAACGGGACGAATTTGAAGAAGCTTTAGGAATGGCTAATCTAAAACTGGCCCATCAAATTGATTTAAACAAGAAATTTGAAGCTGATCTTGAAAGCTTATTAGGACGTGTCAAAGGCAAACCGAAAGACGATCAGGATTGATCAGAAATCCCATACTTTTTAAGACGCCGATCAAGTGATTGCCATGAAATATTCAATAAGGTTGCAGCTTTTGATTTGTTATAGCCTGATCGCTCAAGTGCTTTGATTATGAGTTCCTTTTCGATTAACTCAATATCGAGCATTTCATTTTGCGGATCTGGATTCTTAGTTATTTTATCGCGATTAAACAGAAAATGATTAATACTTAAATGATCTTCATCACAAACGATCATCGCGCGCTCTACCATATTCTTTAGTTCGCGCACATTCCCGGGGAAAGAATAATCAAGTAAGTCATTAAAAATAACCGGATCTACCGTTTTAATGGATTTTGCCATCTTTCTGGAATATTCCTTTATGAAAAAGTTTAAAAGTACTTTTATATCTTCCTTGCGCTCACGCAAGGGCGGAATATGAACAACAAACGAGCTTAAACGATGGTAGAGGTCAAAACGGAATTTATTGTCTTCGCTCATCTTTTCGAGATCACGATTTGAGGCAGCGATTACTCTTACATCAACCGGGATTAATTGATATGAACCTACCTTGCTTACTTTTCGTTCTTCTAGCACACGCAAGAGCTTTGCCTGCTGATTTAAAGGCATATCGCTGATTTCATCTAAAAACAGGGTTCCTTTATCTGCAATTTCGAACCAGCCCTGTTTGTCACTATCAGCACCTGTAAACGATCCTTTTTTGTGCCCGAAAAATTCACTTTCAAATAAACTTTCAGGAATGGCGGAGCAATTTACCGAGTGAAATGACTTGTTTTTTCGGTTACTTAAATAGTGAATGCCTCTTGCAATCAGCTCTTTACCCGTTCCACTTTCTCCTGTAATCAAAACTGAGGTTGTATCGCTTTTTGATACTTTGCTCATTAGGTCGATCACTTTCTTTAGGGCACTGCTATCTCCGATTAAACGCTGACCAATATTATCATGTAATTCTTTTGATAACAGCGTATTACTTGCTTCAACTTCCTGAAGTTTAAGGTTTAAATCTCGAAATCGTTTGGTCCGTTCAATGGCATTGTTTATTTCCAGCAAACGAAAAGGTTTTGGGAAATAATCAGCCGCACCTGAGCGCATGGCATCAATAACACTGTTCATATCGCCATGACCCGAAATCATAATGATTTCAATGGTTGGATCCTGTTCTTTTATTTTTTTCATCACCGTTATTCCGTCCATTTCAGGCAATTTGATATCAATAATTCCAATATCGATTTTGTTTTTTTTCAGAACTGTAAAAGCTTCAGAAGGTGAGGCGGCTTTATAAACCTTATAGTGATTCCCTACCAGAAATTCCTCAATTTCTTCTCTTACTCTTTTTTCGTCATCAAGTACTAATATTTTAAGCTCGTTCATGATTTATATTTTGGCAATGTGATTGTCATAATGGTATATTTATCTTGCTCACTCTCAACCTTGATGTCGCCCTTCATTTCTTTGATTAATCCATACGAGATGGATAGGCCAAGCCCTGTTCCTCTGTCAAATTCCTTGGTAGTATAAAAGGGATCAAATATTTTATTTATATGTTCACTGGCAATTCCAATCCCGTTATCTTCAATAACGATTACTAAGTTTTTATCCCGACTGGCACTGTTTATGCTAATTCTCTTGTTAAATGAAGAATCAGATCCTTGTTTCTCTTTTTTCTCATCAACTGCATGCTTTGCATTAGATAAAAGATTTAATAGAACTTGCTCTAGCCGGTACTGATTCCCAAAAACGAAATTATCTGTTTCTACCAAATCGAGAACGAAGTTGATCTGATGGTTCGAATATAAGTTGTTAATAATTGATAATGCATTTCGAATAACCACATTTATGTCCACTTTTGTAAATTCGGTTTGTTGTTGTCCTCTGGAGAATGTTCGGATATGGTCAATAATCGTTTTGATGCGTTCAATATCTTCAAATGATTGTCTGATTTTTTGTTGCAGGTAATCTTTTGAAACTTCACCATCGTTAAGTTTAATCAGGATATTGTCCATTGCCATCGAAATTCCACCTAATGGTTGGTTAATTTCGTGGGCAATCCCTGCAGCAAGCTCACCGAGTGACTCAAGCTTTGATTTTTGAATTAGAAGTTGTTGCTGTTCTTCTGTTTTTTTTAATTCTTCTTTAACTCTCTTTTCAAGATTCAGGTTTAGTTCGCTCAGTTCATCTTCAGTTCTCTTTCTTTCGGTAACATCACTGATAAAAGTCAGAACCGCAGGTTTTTGTTCCCAGGTTAGTAATGCCGACTTAATCTCAAACCATTTTTCCTCACCACTCTTTGTGAATACCTTGATATCATATCTTTCCTGAATCTCCATTCCCTTTAACCTACCAACATGGTTATCGTAAACAACGTCGCGATAATCGGGATGTACAAAGTCGGTGAATGGTCGTTCGATGGCTTCCTTTGGCAGGAAACCTGTAATTTCACATAATTTGGGATTAACAAATCTGATTACTCCATCCACCGTCAGCAGAATTCCATCATTCGCATTTTCAAATATTTGACGATATTTTTCCTCACTTTCGCGTAGGAGTATTTCGGCAAGTTTACGATCGTTTACTTGTTTTTGAAGTGCCCTTGTCCTTTTATCTACACGTGTTTCCAATTCATTGTTCAGCATCAATAATTCTTGCTCAATCTGATTGCGATGGATGGCAGCACCAATAATATCGGCAGTAATGGAGAATATTTTTAGCTCAGTATCATTCCATTCTCGCTCACGCGTGCATTCATCAAATCCAATAAAACCCCACCATTTATTGTGAATAAAGATTGGTAAAACAGCGATGGAAAGTATGTTTTGCTGAGATAGAATTATCCTCTCTTTTTCAGGGAAGTTCTTTACCAAACCATGGAGTGGTTTGTCGTTTTTTAAGATATCGACCCAACGTTTAAATCCTGATTTTGCAAAATTAAAAAATTGTAAATCCGGATTATCAATTTGAGATTTGATGTTTTTGTTGGTCCATTCTAGTTTATGGCTGCTAACTAAAGTTTTGTCAATGATAGCATTCTCAAATATATAAACCCTGCTTGCACCTGTTGCCCGCCCCAAATTCTTAAGTACTTTTTTAAAAGTTTCTTCACTAAAATCAAAACGAAGAAATTCTTCAGTGGCAAAATTTACGGCTTCCTGCACCGATTTGCTTTCCCTGATCATGTCTTCAAGTTTTACCCGCCTGTATTCTTCATACTTGATATTTCGCTCAAGCATAATGCGTTCGGCAAGCTCATCGATGGCACTAAAAAGACGTTTTGTATCAACCGGTTTGATCAGATAACTCTGAACCCCAATGGTAATGGCACGTAAAAAATAATGTGGTTTACTAAAAGCCGACATCACGATTGCCTTGGCCGATTTATCTGTTTTTTTAATTTTTTCAATCATTTCCAAACCATCCATTTCAGGCATTTTGATGTCAGATAGGATCAGGTCCGGCTTATGTTCAATATACAAATCGTAACCTTCACGCCCGTTTTCGGCAACTAAAAGTGTTTCAAATTTCCGTGACAGAATTTTCTTGAATTTTTCCCTTAAAATAGGATCATCTTCTGCATATAAAACGGTGATTTTTATTTTTTTCATCTGTTTGTAAATTGTTTTCATTCGCCAAATAGAACTTGTCCAGAATGTTGGCACTCGTTTCATAATTTAATGATCATTATATTTCAATTCGCCTGCAGTTATTCTTACATTTAAATGATTTTCGTATGGTGGTATCGGGCATGAATACTTATGGTTGTATGCACATAGAGGGTTATATGCCAGATTAAAATCGATGTATACCGTATCCTCACCATGATACCGAAAGTCAAGATACCTGCTGGCACCATATGTTTCTTCTCCACTGGTTAAATCTCGGAATGGAATGAATAAATAATCTTCATATCCGGGACGCTTTGTCAGTTCTACATTTTGATAAGCACTTAACACACATTCAACAGTATCGATTTTAAAATGAATTTTACCGTAAGTTGAATACAGAGGCAAGCGATCGGTTGATGTTTTCATTTCAAAAGTTCGGAAGATTGTATCTTTTACAAAGAGTCCTTTAACTTTGAATGTCGGATTAATTTCAAAATAATTAAGCATCACAAAGGTTTTTAATTGCTCCTCTGTCATCGGGCTTGATTCTTTCTTAGTAAATTCAATGTCCTTGGCATTTCTTTGGTATTGTATTTCATCAATAAAAAATCCGGCTTTAAGGTCAGATAGTGCAATTTCTTTGTCGGGATTAAACAAAAATTTCGCATAGAAATATGCGAGTGCCTCATTGAGCACGGTTCTAAACCCCTCACTTGATTTCCACCATTTCTTTCTATCATAATTCTTATCGTTTCCGGCGATAATGCCAACTTCGTAATCAGATCCTAAGGCTTGTTCAAATAATAATAGTGACCGTCTGGCATGACAGCCAAGGGTGAACACATTTACAGTTTTTGTTTCATATTTGTTTTTTTGCAGCCAATCCCAAAGTAATAATCCGGTATTGTAAGTCCGGTCGCGAAAAACCGTTTCAGGGATGGAAATATTAATAATTTTCGAAGTATCCATTCCCATTTTCATCAACGATGTTTTCATTAAATCGGCAGAGGTCATGTATCCGATGATATAATTACCCTGACCAATTGGTTTTCCGATGATGATCATGATCTCATAATCACCTTGATAAAATTCAATCATCAAATCCTTAAGCGTATAATCAGGGAGAAATCCTTCGACTGCCAATACTTTGCTTTGAACGGGTTCTGTAATACTCAGGAATTTGTTTAATCCTTTGAAAATAAAAAAGATGATAATAATTAAGACGAAAAAAATAAGTAGTTTTCCCATTATTGTAGGGCGAGTTCTTACTTTGGTAGAAAGTAGTCGGAATTTTATCATATTAATTTTCTTAAATTTGAACGCCAAGTTAGCAAATTTATATGTTTATTGGTGCGATTAGATTCACCTAAATCGTAAAATTGTTGATTATAAAGGCATACGAAGATATGGAAGAAGTAAACAGATTGCATGGAATCAGAAGGGAATATGAAAAATCCAGCCTTGATGAACATTTGATGGATCAAAATCCCCTGAATGAATTTAGGGTATGGCTGGGCTCAGCGATTAATTTAATTGAGGATGATGCAACAGCAATGGTACTTTCAACGGTTTCTAAGAATGGACGACCTTCATCCAGAATGGTTTTATTAAAAGATGCAAACGACAACGGACTTACCTTTTTTACTAATTATAAAAGCAGAAAGGGTAAGGAATTAATAGGTAATGCATTTGCCAGTTTATTGTTTTACTGGAAAGAACAAGAAAGACAAATTCGAATTGAAGGTAAGATCAGTAGAACAAACCCTGAAATTTCAGACGAGTACTTTAACGGGAGGCCATATGATAGCCAAATTGCAGCCATTTCTTCTCAACAAAGTCAAGCTGTTGAGGATCGTTCAATACTCGAAAAGTCATTTGAGCGAATAAAAGCAGAAACAATGGGTAAGAGTTTAAAACGACCTGAACATTGGGGTGGGTACATCTTAAAACCGGATACTTTTGAGTTCTGGCAAGGGAGACCTAATCGTTTGCACGACAGAATCGTTTATATTTTAGAAAATAATTTGTGGTCAATTAAAAGATTAGCACCTTAGGAAAATTGCTGTTAGCTGTAAGTCTTTAACTTTTAGGTGTTGGTATTGAATAATCAATGAACAATATAAAATAATCATTCTAAAAATGGAATACCAAACACAATTATTATTGGTAATGATCATTTATATGGCATTGCTAATCGTTTTTGGAATTTATCATGGGAGAAAAGTTAAATCAGCATCAGACTATGCAATTGCTGATAGAAAATTGCCCGGATGGGCTGCAGCTTTATCTGAAAGGGCTACAGGTGAATCATCCTGGGCTTTGTTGGGACTTCCCGGAGCCGCTTATGCAACTGGGTTAACTGAAATCTGGACAGCAATTGGTTGCGTTGCTGGAATAATTACCGCTTGGGTTGCCATTGCTTGGCGATTAAGAGATGCGGCCGAAAAATACAAGGTGAACTCCTTTACCGAATTTATTGCAAAGCGACATGGAGAACAAGCAAAATGGCTAAAAATCGTTGGTAGTTCAACCATCGTTTTCTTTTTTTTCTTTTATGTCGGTGCTCAGTTTTTAGGTGGAGCTAAAACTTTGCACACGATGTTTAACATTAATACAAACTGGGGTATTTTCATAACCTCAGCTATCATAATTCCTTACACTATTTATGGTGGTTTCAGAAGTGTGGTATACACCGATGTTGTGCAAGCCATGGTTATGATTATTACTTTAATTGTAGGTCCAATCGTTGGTATAATTTATATTTCAGGACATCCGGATTTATTTGCACATTCAATTTCAGAAGCACTCATTTCGGCAGGACCAACCTATACATCATTAACAGGTGGAGTTGGCGGTTTTGTTGCAGGGATAGTAATTGCCGGAGGATTTTCCTGGTTTTTTGGTTATTTAGGAGGCCAACCACAGCTAAGTATGCGATTTATGGCCATCAAAGATGTTAAAAATGCCAAACAGGCTCGAAATATTGGAATAATCTGGACAATAATTGCATATGTTGGGGCCTTAAGTTTAGGCTGGATAGGCTTAGCTATTTTTGGCCCTAATGGCCTTGAAGATCAGGAATTTGTTATGCCGGCTGTTCTTTTACATATTTTTCCCCCTGCTATTGCTGCCATATTGATTATGGGAGCTATTGCTGCAATGACTTCAACCGCAAATTCAATCATTATTTTATCTTCAACTGAATTATCTGAAAACTTGATCAAACCACTGTCAAAAGTTGGTTTAAGGAATGCTGAAACATCCTTATTCCAATCTAGATTGATCACAACTTTATTAATTGTTGTGGCACTTGGTTTATCCTATATTTCTCCTTCCAGACTTATTTTTACTTTGGTTAGTTATGTTTGGGCAGGAATAGGAGGGACCTTTTCAGTAGTAATCCTGCTTAGTTTATTTTGGAAAAGATACCATGGCAAAGCAGCATTGTTGACGATCATCGTTGGGATGGTTTTTACTATCATTTGGATAAGTAGCGGGATGGATGAAATTATTACATCTCGTATTCTTACATTTTTTGTATCCGCAATTGTTGCAGTGTCTTCAACTTATTTGATAAGAAAGTAATTTGAAGTATGATGCGAGACTTACTAGTAATAGTTTTTTGTCATCTAGATTCAAATCTTAAAATCAAGAACTGATTCATTCAGATTCTCAATTCATCACTCATCACTCATCACTCATCACTCCTAACTCCTTACTGGTGTTGTTCCCTCAATAAATCATTAATGATTTTAACAGGATTAAAAGTGAGAATAGGGCATTCAACAAAAATGGTGATCCAATTGGCCATGGCACCATTCCACAATCCGGGTAATTCCTGAGCTTTAAGCTCTTTTCCATTTTGTGATTTAATGGAGATAAATCCGGTTTGATGATCTACATAATTCTTTAGGTTGAATTTATTTCCTTGATAATCGCGAACACCACAAACTAAATCGACGGGATTGAAGTGAGTTGCATCACCCACTATCTTTTTCTGATTTTGGTTTTTCAGGTCGATTTGTGAGTTTTCGACAATTTGAAGTGATTGATTGCCATTTTGATCAAAAACCCAAAATGGACCTCCTCCGGGTTCTCCTTCGTTTATTACCATTCCGCATACCCTTAGGGGGCGATTCATTTTATTGAACAAATATTCGGCACGATCTATATTTATTGACTTATCACTTAAATCGATAAATAATTTGTTCTTGGCAAATGCTTCAATTTCGCTTAATAATTTATCAGGGATTGCTTTATTCTTAAGATTGGTAAGATATTCGAAAGTTTGCACTTGTAATTTAATCAGATGCGCGGCAATCACCTTTTTGTATATATAAGTTGTTTCTCTTAATCTGTCGGGTACGATATTATCAATATTTTTAATAAAAATAATATCTCCATCAATGTCATTCAGGTTTTCGATAAGAGCTCCGTGCCCTCCCGGCCTAAAAACCAAGTCGCCGTTTGCATCACGAAGAGGTTCGTTTTGCATATCAACTGCAATCATATCAGTCGAGGGTTTTTGAATGGAGAAACTGATCTCAAATTGAATGTCGAATGCTATTTCATGCTTTCTTTTTATTTTTTCAATTGCAACTTCAGATTTCTCCTGATGTTCGGGTGATACCGTAAAATGAATTTTCACTTTATTGTCATCATTCTTACAATATACAGCTCCTTCAACCAGATGCTCTTCAATTGCCAGCCGGGCACCATCGTTGTAGTTATGAAATTTCAATAAACCTTTGGGCAGGGATGCATATTGAAGTCCTTCAGCATTAAGTAATAGGTCAATGATTTTATTATATTCTTTATTCTGGATAGATACTGAAAGATTAAAACCCTCGGATTCAAAGATTTCGGATAAATCGTCATAAAATGCAAATTCAGTTAAATGCTTAAAAAAGTAGCCAACTGAGTTAAACCCATCATCATTCAATTGTTTAGTGTCTGGATTATCCCTGAATTCAAATAAATGCTTGAACATTCGACTTGCAGCACCCGAAGCCGGAACAAATTTAATGATCTCCCGACCCAGTGATTCCGAATTGAAATATTTAACTAGCTCTTTGATCTCAATATTACCAAATTTGATAATCCCATTCCCTGCAGTGGCAGCAGATTTTAAATTAGAATAAGGAAACCCGCTTTTAAAATTCAGTATATGGGTTTCTAATTGTGCTTCGCTTATACCTTTTGCCTTTATAAATTCAATGTCGTTGTTTTTGAGCATAATGTTGGGTTAGGTTGATGTAATAAGGCATAAAAATAAGACTAATTTTTATAATCTTAAGCCGAAATTAATTCTTGAATTAATTTCGGCTTAGCAATGTAAATTTGGCAAATAATGTTAATTTTGCAAATTGATTGCCCAGGTGGTGAAATTGGTAGACACGCCAGCTTGAGGGGCTGGTGACCATTAGGTCATGCAAGTTCGAGTCTTGTTCTGGGCACTTTTGAATAATCATTCGAGAATAGTCATTCAAAAATTATCATTTGTAAAGCCCAGATGGCGAAATTGGTAGACGCGCTGGTTTCAGGGACCAGTGGATGCAAATCCGTGCAAGTTCGAGTCTTGTTCTGGGCACTTTTGAATGGTTAATGATTATTTTAATTTTTTAAACATCTTTAATAAAAAATAAACATTGAAAAATAATCGTTCAAAAATAGTTATTCAAAAATTATCATTTGTAAAGCCCAGATGGCGAAATAGGAGAAAAGGTTTCGTGTATCAATTCATTTCTTAAGGTTTAAATCCGAGCACCGTTAGCATTTCTATTTTGTTTTTCTTTTTCGATCTAATGATTTTTATGCTAAAAACAAGATGTTTTTTATCTTTACATCACTAATATATTCATAAAACAGAAACATAAAATGAAAAAGAGATTATTATTGATCAGTAATTCAACGAATTATGGAGAGGCCTATTTAGGCTGGCCGCAGGAACACATAAAGAGTTTTCTTCAAAATACAGGAGTTAAACGCATCTTGTTTATTCCTTATGCCGGAGTTGGGTTATCAAAAGAAAGTTTGGAGAAATCATTTGATCTTTACGAAGAGAAAGTAAATGCAGTATATCAAAAGCTTGGATATGAAATTTATTCAATTCATAAAGAAGTTGATCCGATAAAAGCGGTGAAAGCTGCTGAAGCAATTGCAGTAGGAGGAGGTAATACTTTTCATCTGGTTTACATGATGCATAAAACAAAAATCATGGATGCGATTCGTGAACAAGTGAATAAAGGAGTTCATTTTATGGGATGGAGTGCCGGATCAAATGTATGCTGTCCTTTTCTTAAAACAACCAATGATATGCCCATCGTCGAGCCGGAAAGTTTTAATTGCTTAAACTTGATTCCGTTTCAAATAAACCCACATTATTTGGATGTCAATCCTGAGGGTCACGGAGGTGAAACCCGTGAGCAAAGAATCGAAGAATTTATGGTCGTGAACAGAGATATTAATGTTGTTGGTTTGAGGGAAGCTTGTTTGTTATTATTAGAAGGGGATAAGTTAAATTTGGTTGGAAGGTACGGGATGCGACTATTTAAATTCGGACAAGAGCCACAGGAAATCCGGAAAAATAGCGATGTTAGTTTTTTACTGAAGCAAACAATTAGATAATCTTAATAAAAAACTGGTTATAAATTAATTAATAAGCACGATTGTCAATTTGGCAGTCGTGTTTTTTTATGCTTTTTAGGTAAAATTCTTCTGTTAGCCAATTCAAATTGCTATAAAAATGATTGTTTATTTCCTGACAATTTTTTGGTGCTATTTTATCAAATCCTGACGACATTTTTTCTAAAAATGTGATTTCGGTAGATCGAATTTATTTCTATCTTTGAAGCAAGCTCAAATAAAAAAACAATGAAAAAACCAATCACATTTATTCTTACAATTTTACTTTTTTCTGTATATAGTCATAGTCAAAATTCTGTTGCTTTTAGTCAAAATTGGCCATCGTTTAGAGGTCAGTATGCGAGCGGAATTTTTGACAATTCGAACATTCCTCTTGAATGGAATTTAGAAGAAAACATAAATATTGCATGGAAAACCCCAATACCCGGTTTGGGTCATTCATCGCCAATTATTTGGGGAGATAAAGTTTTTATTACAACAGCCATTAGTGAAAATTCGGAAGAATATTTAAGAGTTGGATTGTACGGTGATATTGCACCTGTTATGGATAGCAGTATTCATGAGTTTAAAGTTTATTGTCTGGATAAGAATAGTGGGAATATTATTTGGGAGAGGCTGGCTCATAAAGAAGTTCCAAAGGTAAAAAGGCATACTAAATCATCCCATGCAAATCCAACTCCGGCAACAGATGGAAAACATTTGGTTGTTTTTTTCGGGTCGGAAGGATTATTTTGCTATGATTTGGAAGGAGAACTTTTATGGAAGAAAGATTTAGGGGTTTTAGATGCTAATTTTTTTGCATTGCCTTCTGCACAATGGGGTTTTGCTAGTTCTCCTATCATTTATAAAAATAGAGTGGTAGTTCAATGCGATGTGTACGAAAGATGTTTTTTGGCATCGTTTGATGTAAAAACAGGAGAAGAAATCTGGAGAACCGATAGAGATGATTATCCAACATGGGGAACTCCGGCAATTTATGCCGATAAAAACAAAACCCAAATTGTATTAAATGGGTTTAAGCATATTGGAGGCTATGATTTTAAAACGGGTGAAAAAATTTGGTGGATGAAAGGTGGAGGCGACATTCCTGTACCTACCCCTGTTATAGCTCATGATATGATCTTTATCAATAGTGCTCATGGTAAGATGTCGCCCATTTATGCAATTTCGCCGGAATCAACAGGTGATATTTCATTGTTGGCAGATAACACATCCAATGATTTTATCAAATGGAGTATCGGTCGTGGGGGTTCTTATATGCAAACGCCCTTGGTATATGGTGATTATCTATATAATCTCGCTGGTAATGGACTTTTGAGCTGTTATAATGCACTTACTGGTGACTTAATCTATAAAGAACCATTAAAACCTAATGGAGGTATTTCAGCTTCAGGCGTAGCTTCAGATGGTAAATTGTATTTTGCTTCTGAAGCTGGCGATATTTTTGTCGTAAAAGCGGGTCCTGTATTTGAAATCCTTTCAAAAAACCCAATGGGAGAAATTTGTATGGCCAGCCCTGCAATTGCAAAGGATGGGATATATATCCGCACCCAACATCATATCGTAAAAATATCCAAATAAAATATTTAATTAAAACTTGAATTATGTTAAAATCACGTCTTCTATTAGCTTTAATGTTTGTATCGTTGATTGCCTGTAAATCAGAAATTAAGAAAGAAAGTTTAAGCCTTATGAACCAATGGCCAAGTTTTAGAGGATATCAGGCCAGCGGTGTAATGGATAATTCTAATATTCCATCTGTTTGGAATGTAGAAGAAAACGAAAATGTAGCCTGGAAAACTCCGATTCCAGGCTTAGCTCATTCAAGCCCAATAATTTGGAATGATAAAATTTTTATTACCACAGCTATTAGTAGTAGTGAAATGGAAATTTTGAAAGTTGGACTTTACGGTGATGGTGATTCTGCTCAGGATACTACCAGCCATCAGTTTAAGGTTTATTGCCTTGATAAAAACAGTGGAGATATTCTTTGGGATCGAATTGCACATGAAGGGGTGCCAAAAACAAAACGCCATACCAAAGCCACTCAAGCGAACTGCACCCCGGTAACTAATGGGAAATATTTGGTTGCTTTTTTTGCTTCAGAAGGATTGTTTTGTTATAACATGGATGGTGATTTGATTTGGAACAAAGATCTAGGGAAGTTGCAAACTGGGCCAATAAGAGATATCAGTCTGGATTGGGGTTTTGCAAGTTCTCCAGTAATTTATGATAATACGGTTGTTGTTCAATGTGATCATTCGGGAGATTCATTTTTAGCAACATTCAATATTGAAACTGGTGAAGAAATTTGGAGAATGCCCCGCGAAGAATTTTCTACTTGGTGTTCCCCAACTGTAATTGAGGTCAATGGAAAACCACAAATTATTGTGAATGGGTATAACCATATTGGATCTTATGATTTTCTAACAGGAAAAGAAATTTGGTGGATGCATGGAGGTGGAGATAATCCTGTTCCGACTCCTATTTTCAGAAATGGTTTAATTTATATTAATAGCGCGCATGGTCCTATGTCACCCATTTATGCCATCCGACCAGAAGCAAAAGGTAATATCACTTTAAATGATGGGGAAACAAGTAATGAGTTCATAATTTGGAGTATATTAAAAGGAGGAGCGTATATGACGACCAATCTTGCTTATGGGAATTATATTTATAATATTTTAAATAATGGACTTCTAAGTTGTTACGACGCTTTTACAGGAGAAATGATTTATAAAGAGCCTTTAAAGCCTGGAGGAGGAGTCTCTGCTTCAGGAGTTGCCTCAGATGGGAGGTTGTTTTTTACTTCCGAATTAGGTGATGTGTTTGTAGTTAAAGCTGGCCCCGTATTTGAAATTTTGGCTAAAAACCCGATGGGAGAGATTTGTATGGCAACCCCTGCAATAGTAAAGGATGGAATTTATATTCGTACCCAACATCATATGGTAAAAATTGCTCAGAAGTAGCACCTAAAATTTGTTTTATGTTCAGATTTCGTTTTTCAGCATCCATAGTATTTGTCTTTTTTCTCTCCCAAACACTTTATGGTCAGGTATCGATTGATAAACAATGGCCATCATTCAGAGGTTTAAATGCAAGCGGGATTTTTGATGATGCTAATCTTCCTTTAAGATGGAATGGAAATGAGAATGAAAACATAAAATGGAAAACTTCAATCCCCGGACTGGGCCATTCATGCCCTATCATTTGGGATGACTTTCTGTTTGTAACCACTGCCATTAGTGGTAATGAAAATGAGTTTTTAAAAGTTGGATTGTACGGGGATATTGACCCACTCGAAGATAGTACGATTCATCAATTCAGGGTTTATTGCCTGGATAAAAATAGCGGCAAAATTATTTGGGATCGTCTTGCTCATGAAGGAGTTCCAAGAACAAAACGACATCCCAAAGCCTCACATGCTAATCCAACTCCGGCTACAAATGGAAAATATTTAGTTGCCTTTTTTGGTTCAGATGGTTTGTATTGCTATGATTTTAGGGGTAATCTTATATGGTCAAAAGATTTAGGGAAGTTAAATGCAGGTCCTTACACCGATCCGGATGTAGAATGGGGATTTGCCAGCTCGCCAATAATTTATAATGGACGGGTAATTGTTCAATGTGATTTCTTGGGTGAATCGTTTTTAGCTTCCTTCGAAGTTGACACGGGCAAAGAGGTTTGGAGGATAATGCGGGATGAAATTTCAACCTGGAGCTCGCCAACAATCATTGAAGTTGAAGGAAAAGCCCATATTATTGTGAATGGGTATAAGCATATCGGAGCTTATAATTTTGAAACGGGTAAAGAAATTTGGCGGATGCAGGGAGGTGGCGATGCACCGGTTCCTACACCTGTTTTCAAACATAATTTAATTTTTATCAATAGCGCCCATGGAAAAATGTCGCCAATATACGCGATTAATCCTGATGCCAAAGGGGATATCACTTTGGGTGAAGAAGAAACAACAAATAATTATATCGTTTGGAGCATCAAAAGGGGTGGAGCATACATGACAAGCCCGCTGGTGTATGGAGACTATCTTTATAATTTGGTCAATAATGGCCTTTTAAGCTGTTTTAACGCACGAACAGGTGAATTAATGTACAAAGAGCCTTTGAAACCAGGTGGAGGAATCTCAGCCTCTGGAATCGCTTCTGACGGAAAATTATTTTTTACCTCTGAGTTAGGAGATGTTTTTGTTATTGAAGCGGGACCGGTTTATAAGTTGATCTCTCAAAATTCTTTGGGGGATATTTGTATGTCAACTCCTGCAATTTCAAATAGTACATTGTATTTTCGTACTCAACATTACGTGATGACAGTGGCTGAAAAATAGATAATTAGTCTTTAAAATAAAGATAATGAGTCAACCTAATAAATTTTTAATTTTCTCTCTGATTTTCCTTATGTCCTGCAATTTAAATCATCAATCAAAAAACACGAAATCCGAACCCATAAAATATCTGGCTTTGGGAGATAGTTACACAATTGGAGAAAGTGTTTTGGAATCAGAGCGTTGGCCTGTTCAATTAGTAAATAATTTGAAAGCCAAGAATATTGATGCAGAGGTTAACATATTGGCTAAAACAGGTTGGACAACTGACGAATTATTAAAGGCTATTAAAGATTCTACTCTTACTGAAAGCTATGATCTGGTAAGCCTTCTTATTGGTGTAAATAACCAATATCGTGGTCGTTCAGTTGAAAATTTTAAGGAAGAGTTTAGGGTTCTGTTGAATACGGCCCTTGCTTTTGCAGGGAACGATCCGACGAAAGTTTTCGTAGTTTCTATTCCCGATTGGGGAGTAACTCCATTTGCCATGGAGCGAGATAAGGATCAAATTGCCGGTGAAATTGACCATTTCAATCAGATATGTGAAGATGTGTGTTTGAAAAACAAGGTACTTTTTATTGATATTACCGATATCTCCCGAAATGTTTATGCTGATGAAATGCTGGTTGCAGCAGATGGTTTGCATCCATCAGGTAAAATGTATGCTCAATGGGTTGATCGAATCTTTCCTTACATTAGTGAAATAATTGATAACTAAACTATTGTACAATTAAGCCATATCAGTTTAGTGTTTTTAGATGGATAAATGGCTTCAGAATTTTGCTTATCGAATTAATTTAATTGAAAATTGGTGGCTATTTCTATTAATATTTCTTAATTTAACATGTTTTGTAATGTTTATTGTAACAATTAAAGCATACATGTCGTCTCGAATAAACCCTGTTGAATGCATCAGGGAAGAATAATCTTGGTAATATTTATTTTTTCAACGATCAATCTTAAACGCAAAATAAAACTCAAATGCGAAAATTTCATTTTTTTCTTAAGACACTCACCTTCATAGTATTGATATTGATACAAAACATTGAATTATCAGCTCAAACATCAAATAATAATCTTAAATTTATTTCCGGACAGGTGCTGGATCAAGAAAATGAGCCCTTGCCTTTTGTCAATATTTATGTTGAAGGCAGCACACATGGAGTAACCTCAAATCTGGAAGGGTATTTTACCCTGGGTATTGATAATAATGTGAGTTGCAACTTAGTATTTCGGTATGTCGGGTTTAAAAAACAGACCATTATAATTCCTATAGGCAAGAACCCATCACCATTAAAAGTTGTCCTTAGTGTTGAGAATGTTCAATTGAGTGAATTCGTTATTTCTGCAAATCGGGAAGATCCGGCATATCCGATTATTCGTGAGACCATTAAAAAACGTAAATATTATTTGGATCTTGTACATTCATTTTCTGCAAAAATGTACATGAAAAGCAATATCGTACTTGATGAAATACCGGAAAATTTTTTTTTCGTGCCCAAGAGTGAAATGCCCGATTCTACTGATCTGGGATTGGTTTACTTGTCTGAATCCGTTAGTAGGTACCATTTTGAAAAACCCGATAATATGAAAGAAGAGATGATTGCCTCTAAAGTAGCCGGTGAAAAGACAGGCTATAGCTTTAACAGAGCAGATATGATCATGCTTAACTTATATAAAAACCTTATAAATGTTGGGATCTCTGAACGTGCCTTTATTTCTCCAATAGCGAATAATGCCATGTTTTATTATGATTACAAACTCATTGAAACTTTTACTGATAATGAGGATTTGATTAATAAAATTCAGGTTATCCCGAAGCGCAAGCATGATAATATTTTTAGTGGTTTTATCTATATCGTTGATAAGATCTGGAATATTCACAGTATTGACCTCATGATAAATCGTCAATCGCAAATCGATTTTACTGATAGTATTTACATTCGTCAGGTACATGTGCCGGTTAATGATTCGATCAGAATGCCATTGTCTTTGCATATCGTGATGTATTTTAAAGTATTCGGGTTTAAGGCAAATACAAACTTTATTGGGTTCTTCTCAGAGTATGATGTCAATAAAACTTTCCCCGAAAAGTTCTTTAATAATGAGGTTTTTAAACTTACGAAAGAGAGTACCAAAAGAGATTCAGTTTATTGGGAAGATAGCAGACAGTCGGTTCTCACCGATGAAGAAATAAAAAATTATCATAAAGGCGATAGTATTTTGGAGTTGAAAGAATCACAGGCATATAAGGATTCTGTTAACAAAAAGAATAATATATTTCATATCAAGGATGTATTATGGGGTGGAGGTTACACGTATCGGAATCAGTTCAAACATACTTCATATTCTTTGAATCCCTTATTAAAATCTATGTTCAATTATAATGTGGTTGAAGGATTAAATATCGATATAAATCAACGTTTTTCAAAAAACTTTGATAATAGGAATAATTTCTCATTTATTCTGTCCACGAAATACAGTTTTACAAACCGGAATCTTTATTTTCAACCTCGAATTACCTATTCTTTTGATCAAATACACAGCCAGTATCTCCGATTAGAAGGAGGTATAAATAGCTTTCAGTATAATGAAAGTAATCCCATCAGTTCTATCATAAATACCTACTATACGGTTTTGTTAAAAGAAAATTACGCCAAATATTTTGAGAAAAAATTCCTGAAATTAACATTTGGCAGGGAAATTATGAATGGCCTGGATGTGGCAAGCTCCATCGAATATGCGAAAAGATCACCGCTTGTAAACAATTCAGATTTTACAGTGTTTAAGTTTCCGGATAAGGAATTTACTTCCAATAATCCTTTAGACCCTCTCGATAATAGCCCTGCCTTTATCAGTAATAAGGCACTTATCTGGACAATCGATTTTACTATCAAATTTGGACAGGAATTTGCTACCTATCCCGATCATAAACAGCGTTATGGGAGTAAATATCCAATAATCAAAATGGTTTACAAGAAAGGAATAAACACTTCTTTTTCCGAATCTGATTTTGACCAATGGTATTTCAGGTTAAACGATAAAATAAGCTTGAAAAATTTTGGGGTTTCGGATTATACGGTTGAGTTAGGAGGGTTTTTCAATACATCTCATATGTATTTTACGGATTATAAACATTTTAACGGAAATCGAACCATCTTTATCCCGGTTGAAGGAACGACTGAAATTTCTATCGGAGGTGGAAGTAATTCTAATTCAGAAAATAAATCGATACTTTACCAATCCCTAAATTATTATTCAAATAGTACGAAGGGTAATTATATAGCCATTAATTATGCGCACCATTTCAATGGTTGGATCATCAATAAAATACCATTCTTACGAAGATCTAAAATTCAGGCTTTAGCCGGGATTAATTTCTTGTACACTGAAGAAAAAAAGGAATATACAGAGCTCTATCTGGGTTTTGAACACATATTTAAAATGATGCGGATCGACTTTGTAAGCAAGTATTACAAAGGCCAGAAGTTAATCCCTGAAGTACGAATCGGGGTTGGTTTCTGATTTAGATCGGTTAATTGAATTTTTCTTTTGATATTTGTAATGTAACCTAGACCGAATTACCATACATGAATAATTTTTTAAAGAAAGCAACAGAACTCGACAATTGTGATCCACTTTTGCCGTTTAGGAATAGATTTTACATTGATAATGATCAAGTTATCTATCTCGATGGAAATTCATTGGGCAGACTTCCTAAGCAAACAAAAGAACTCATAAATGAGGTCGTTGAAAAGCAATGGGGAGATAAATTGATCAACAGTTGGAATGAAAACTGGATTGGGCTGCCAAAAAGGCTTTCTTCAAAGATAGCAAAGCTGATTGGCGCAGAAGAAGATGAAGTTTTTGTTGGTGATACAACTTCATTAAACCTCTATAAACTAGCACATTCAGCACTTAGTTTAGACAAAACCAAAACCAAAATAATTTCTGATTCATTAAATTTCCCAACTGATTTATACATAATTCAGGGATTGATTAATCAGCAATTTAAGACCCTTAAACTTGAGTTGGTTGAAAGTGAAGATGGTATCCAAGTATCTGAAAGTATGATATCTAAGCTATTGGATAAACATACAGCTTTGGTCAGTTTGAGCCATGTTGCCTTTAAAAGTTCATTCATGTACGACATGAAACGGATTACTGAATTGGCTCATCTTAATAAGGCCTTGATAGTATGGGACTTAAGTCATTCAGTTGGGGCTGTACCCATCAATCTTAACGGAAGTGGTGCAGATATGGCCGTAGGTTGTACTTATAAATATTTGAATGGTGGACCTGGAGCACCTGCTTTTCTATACGTTCGAAAAGCGTTACAAGAAAAAATGACAAATCCTATATGGGCCTGGTTTAGTCATTCCGAACCATTCAAGTTTTCGAATAACTATGCAGCCAGTAACAGCATCGAGAAATTCGCAACCGGTACACCCTCAGTAATTTCACTTGCTGCAATTGAACCAGGTTTGGATATTGCACTTGAAGCCGGTATGGATAAAATCAGGGATAAAAGCATCAGGCAAAGCACTTTTATGATCGAAATGATTCATGATTTATTATCTCCCTTGGGCTTTATAATTGCATCTCCTTTAAAATCAGACATTAGAGGTTCGCATGTTTCTATTCAACATCCGGAAGCTTATCGAATTAGCCAGGCGATGATTGCGCCCAATGATAGTTCAAAATCTATTATCCCTGATTTTCGACCACCCAATAATATCCGTTTAGGCATTGCTCCGCTTTATAATTCATTTATCGATATTTATGAGACGATTGTTCGGATTCAAGCTATTGTTGCAGAAAATCAATTTCAGCATTATAGCTTGGAAAGAAAGCATGTTACCTAAAATCAACTTCCCTTAAGACAAATAATCATTAATAGGAATATTCTAAATAGATTTTTAACAAGTAGTTAAATACCTATATTTATTTGTTAAAAATCTGTTAAATAGGGCATAAGGCAACTTAATAATCTTTATTTTTAGTCAATTATTTACCCTAATCAATCTATTAAAAATCAATTTTTATGAAACTAAGACTACTTGCATTATTTAGCCTGCTAATTACCACACAGTTACTATCACAAAATTCTGTACAATGGAGAGGCTTGAACCGTGATGGAAAATACGATGAATCCGGACTTTTAAAAAGCTGGCCTGCCGAAGGCCCTCAATTGTTATGGCATTTTGATGAATTAGGTGATGGACATGGCTCGGCAGCCGTGACCAAAGATATGGTATATACTACAGGAACTTTAAACGGAATTACTTATGTTTTTGCATTCAATAATGAAGGCAATCTTCTATGGAAATCAGAAGTTGGAAAGGAATGGATAGAAAGCTGGCCAGGTGTAAGAACAACCCCTTTGATTAAAGATAACAAATTGTACTTGATGACCGGTTATGGACTTATTGTTTGTATGAATGCAAAAAGCGGAGACCTGATCTGGAAAGTGGATATCATGACCGACTATGACGGTCGAAATATTGTATGGGGGATGTGCGAAAATCTTTTGATTGAAAATGAAAAACTGTTTTGTACGGTTGGTGGGTTGGATGCCAACGTGATTGCTTTGAATAAAGATTCAGGAAAGCTTATATGGAAATCAAAGGCTAAAGGCGAAAAAAGCGCATACAATACACCCGGGCTTATCGAGTGGGGTGGTATTAAAATATTAGTTACTATGACAGAATTCTCAATTCTGGGAATTAATGCAGAAAATGGAGAATTACTTTGGAGCCATGAACAAACCAATCAATATTCAGTTCATGCTAATTCACCACTTTTTAAAGACGGAAAACTTTATGTGGTAAGCGGTTATGGTAGAGGAGGGGTAATGCTTCAACTTTCGGATGATGGGAAATCAATTACCGAATTATGGCGAAATGAAAGTCTTGATAGCCGCATGGGGGGAGTTATACTTGATAAAGGCAGGATTTATGGTGGAGGCGACAAAAGTCGTAAATGGGTTTGTCTGGATTGGAATACAGGAACAGAACTTTACGACTCGAAAGAGATCGCAAGTGGCAACTTGATTATGGCCGATGGTTTGCTTTACTGGTACGGAACGAGTGGTGAAGTTGCTTTGGTTGAGCCAACAAACGATAGTTTTAAAATTATTAGTAAATTTAAAGTTCCCTATGGTTCGGCACAACATTGGGCACACCTTGTCATATCTGGTAAAAGGCTATATGTTCGACATGGAAATTCAATGATGGTTTACTCAATTTCCGGATAAATTTTATGTCTGTTAAAACCATCAGTTACGCGATGTTTCTGCTTACTTTATCCAAAAGTTATTCTCTGTCTTGGATATATTGGTAAAAACATCGTTTTTTGTATCAAGTACTTCTTTAACTAAAAAACTTACTGTGAAAAAACTCATCTTATCCATATTATTTGTATTTGGTTTATTATCAAGCTATAGCCAGGTAATTGATGAATTCAGGGGCATTGGCCGAACTGGAATTTATAATAATGAAACAGGATTATTAAAAGAATGGCCTGAAAATGGCCCTGAAATGATTTGGTCGATCGAAAATATCCCAATCGGACATTCTGCATTAACAAAAGCCTATGGCATGCTCTATTTAACCGGTATCCGTGATTCCCTGGAGTTTGTATTTGCCCTAAGTTTAGACGGAAAGATCAAATGGCAGACCAATTACGGATGTGCATGGAATGGTGCTTTTCCAAATAGCAGATGTACACCTACGATCGAAAATGAACGACTTTATGTTTCAAGTGGTTATGGCGATCTGGCTTGCTTGAATGCTTTTAATGGTGACATTATATGGCAGGTGAAGGCGATGGATAAATTTGAAGGCACCTATGGAAGATGGGGGATCGCAGAGTCATTAATCGTTCTCGACAATAAAGTGTTTTTTACGACGGGAGGAAAAAAAACAACTATGATTGCACTGGATAAAAATACAGGAGAAACCATATGGATGACAGAAACACTAAAGGATAATCCATCTTATGCTTCACCAATACTAATCCAAACAGAAGAAAATAAAATTATTGTCAATGTAACTGAAAACTATGTTGTTGGCGTTAATTCTGTTGATGGTGAAATTTTTTGGAAATTCAGTTTTGGGGCGTTCGCCGGAGGCAGGGGCAGGGCAAATATAAATTGTAACAGCCCAGTATATAGCGATGGGAAATTGTTTATTACTGGTGGTTATGATCATCGTAACGTGATGCTACAATTGTCCAAAGACTTCAAAAAAGTTTATTTTGAATGGAGTGATGATGTACTTGATGTGCATCATGGTGGTACTGTTAAATTAGGCGATTATATTTATGGTTCGAACTGGGAAAATAATGGAATGGGCCGATGGGTGTGTTTGGATTGGAATACCGGAGAAACCAAATATGAAACAGAATGGATCAATAAAGGTTCGATCATATCTGCCGAAGGCTTATTGTATTGTTATGAAGAAAAATTCGGAACCGTGGCAATTGTCAAAGCTACTCCAGATGAATTTAAAGTGATAAGTTCATTTAAAATCCCATTAGGTAGTAAAGGACCCTATTGGACTCATCCGGTGATCAAAGATGGTATCTTATATGTTAGGCATGGAGATGCACTTATGGCTTATAATATTAAAGAATAAACTTAGATTTTGAATTTTATCCAGACTAATCCTAAACTTAAAATTAAAAATGATGAAAAAAGCCTTATCGTCAACTATACTGTTTACTTTATTATCATTGCTAGGTTATTCCCAAGTTTATCAATGGAGGGGCGAAGGCCGAAAAGGAATTTATGATGGAACCGGATTAATGACTGAATGGCCCGAAAACGGGCCAAAAATGTTATGGTCAAAGGTTGATTTACCATCTGGTTATTCTTCCCCATCTATCGCTTACCAAACCATTTATCTTACTGGGGTTCAGGATACATCGGATGTACTGACGGCACTGGATATGGATGGTAATATTAAATGGCAGACCGTTTACGGAAGGGCATGGCTGAGAAACTATCCGGCCAGCCGATGTACTCCTACCATTGAAGATCATAAACTCTATGTAACCAGTGGGATGGGAGAGATTGCTTGTTTGGATGCCGATAATGGAAGCATCTTATGGAAGGTGGATGCACATGGCATGTATGAAGGGCAGTTTGGTATGTTCGGATTATCTGAGTCGCCCTTGATACTTGACAATAAATTGTTCTATACTACTGGTGGAAAAAAAACAATGTTGATTGCGTTGAATAAAACAAATGGTGAACTTATATGGGCTTCTGAAAGCATGCACGAAGCACCTGCTTTCGCTTCCCCGCTTTTAATTGAGAAAAATGGGATCAAAATTATTACAACCTTTACCAAAAATCATTTGATAGGCGTGAATCCTGACAATGGGAAAATATTATGGAAATTTGATTATCGGCCTTATGCAGAAAGCAGGGCTCGCGATAATCATGCAAATACCCCCTTGTACGAGGATGGAAGTATTTTTATTACAAGTGGTTATGATCGAAAAGCAGTCAAACTAAAATTAACTGAAGATTTGGCTTCCATTTCTGTTGAATGGACCAATGATGTGCTTGATAGTCAGCATGGTTCGGTTATTAAAATTGGAAATTATATCTATGGTTCTTCATGGGACAATAACACCAGCGGAAAATGGATCTGTCTTGACTGGACAACCGGTCAAACTATTTATGAAAAGATGTGGAATAGTAAAGGCCCAATAATAGCAGCAGGTGATTATCTGTACATTTATGATGAAAAATATGGCAATGTGGGATTGGTAAAAGCTTCACCGGATAATTTTGATGTGATCAGTTCATTTCAGGTTACTTTAGGGAAAAAAGGGCCATTTTGGCCACACCCAGTAATTAATGATGGAATATTATACATCAGGCATGAAGATGCATTCATGGCATATTCAATTAAAAGCGAATAATCATTCAAAAATCTCCTAATCAATTAAAAATGAAAAATAAGCAATTGGCAATTATCGTGCTATCGCTAATTCTGGTAGCGAGTTGTGTAAGCAAATCCCCGGATATTAGTAAGTGGAGAGGACCAAATGAGGATGGCAAATTCCCTGATAAAGGATTATTAACTGAATGGCCTGAAAATGGGCCAACCGTTGCTTGGAAATACGATCAACTGGGCAAAGGATATTCATCCCCGGCATTTACATCCGATCGTTTTTACATCACCGGAACTCCTGACAGCGTTGGCTTTATTTATTCATTCGACCATGAGGGAAATCTCAAATGGAAAAAAGAATACGGTCCTGAATGGATGCTGAACTTTCCCGGATCTCGGCCTACACCAACAATTTATGGTGACCTGGGATATGTTATGAGTAGCGTTGGGGTTGTTTATTGCTTTAATACCAAAGATGGTGAAAATATTTGGACAGTTGATTTAATGAAAACTTATGGAGCACCCCAAATTAAATTTGGAATGACGGAGGTTATTAGAGTTGATGAAAATAAAATTTATTGTACTCCAGGTGGTACCAAGTCAAATGTAATTGCGCTGAATCGTTTTACAGGCGATTTGGTTTGGGAAAGTAAAGGATCCGGAACCCCAAGTGCTTACTGCCCGATCACAATCTTTAATCATGGAGGTGTAAAATACTTGGCTACTGTTACTGCATTAAATGTGATGGCCCTGAATGCTGAAAATGGTGAAGTAGCATGGACATTTCCTACAAACAATGAATCCGCCATTCATGGAAATTCACCGCTATATCGCGACGGTAACTTATTCATTATGAACGGATGGGAAAACGGTAGTTTTTTACTTAAGATTGCCGAAGACGGTAAAAGTATAGAGCGGGTTTGGGAGAACGATCTGATGGATTTAGAAAATGGCGATGCCATGTTGTTTGGGGATAATTTATTTGGATCCAACTGGGAGCAAAAAGGCTTTAGTTGCGTTGATTGGAAGACCGGCATTGAAAAGTTCACCACCAAGGAATTTAATTCGGGTACTTTTATTTTTGCTGATGGTTTATTTTACTGGTATGGAATCAATGGACAAGTTGGTTTGGTTAAAGCCAACGACGATTCTTTCGAAGTGATAAGTACTTTTCAACTAGAAGGAAAAAAAAGCCGTGATCATTCTGCGCATCCTGTAATTCATAAAAAGAAATTATATATCAGATATGATTCCACTTTGTGGGCCTTTGATATCGCATTATAAAATTCTTAACCAAATTATATGAAAATTAATTCACAGATATGCTTGTCAATTCTATCTTTGATTTTATTGGCATCTTGTTCAACCCAGGAAATTTCAAATACAATTACCCAATCTGAATGGAGAGGTCCGAATAGGGATGGAATCTATGCAGAAAAAGGATTATTAACTGAATGGCCTGAGGATGGCCCTGCGCTATTATGGAAATTTACTGAGTTGGGCGAAGGTTTTTCATCCCCTACTTTTGTTGGTGAAACAATGTTTATCAGTGGTACTCTTGATAGTATCAGTTACCTGTTCAATTTGGATATGAATGGTAAGTTATTGTGGAAAAAGGCCTATGGAAAAGAATGGATGAAATCTTATCCCGGAGTTAGATCTTCACCCACAATTGTTGGCGAACAGGTTTATATTTTAAGTGGAATCGGAGAATTGTTATGCTTGTCTGTTGAAAATGGTGATCTTATTTGGAAAAAAGATCTTCCTTCTGAATTTGGTGCCCAGCCTACGCAGTATGGAATGTCCGAGAATTTATTAATAGAAGGGGATGCTCTTTTTTGTACTCCCGGTGGAGTAGAGTATAATGTGATTGCATTGAACCGCTTTACAGGTGAATTAATTTGGAGTAATAAAGGGATGAGCGAAAAAAGTGCTTATTGCAATCCTCGGATAATCGCCATTGTCAAAGAAAAATATTACATCACAATGACTGATAAATCAGCACTTTCAATTAATATCACCACAGGCGAACTTGCATGGAGCTATCCTTTAGATGGAATAAAAAATGGAGCTCATGCCAATTCTCCTTATTACCGTGATGGATATCTGTTTTTAATGGATGGTTTTGAAGTTGGGGCATATATGCTAAAAATAGCTGCTGACGGTAAAAGTGCAGAAAGGGTCTGGAAAAATGAGATCATGGACGAAACACAAGGTCATTCGGTAGTGGTTGGAGATAATGTATATGGTTCAGCCGAATCGAAAAACAAATTGGTGTGCCTTGATTGGAAGACAGGAGAAGTAAAATTCGAACTTCGAAAGTTTGCTCCCGGCACCACAATTTATGCAGATAATCATATCTATATTTATGGTTACAGTGGCGTGGTTGGCTTGGTAGAACCTACCCAATCTGAATTCATCGATAAAGGTTCTTTCAAATTACCTAAGCGAAGCGAACTACATATTGCACATCCGGTTATTCACAATGGCGTTCTTTATATCCGTTATGTGAATGAACTTATGGCTTACGATATCAAAAAAAAGTAATGATATGAAATCTATACAAACACTAATTCTAAGCCTAATTGTTTTAAGCTTTACAAGTTGTGGCTCTTCTCAGAAAGATTCTGCTGAATCCTTGCAATGGAGAGGTCCCAACCGTGATGGTATTTTTAATGAAAAAAATCTATTGGATGAATGGCCGGAACAGGGTCCTGAATTATTGTGGAAGTATGAACAACTTGGTGCAGGGCATTCTTCAGTTGCTTTTGGCGGAGAAAAGGTATTTACTCTGGGAACAAACTTGGAAGATAGTTTAACTTCCTTATTTGCATTTAGCAAATCAGGTGAACTTCTTTGGAAAAAAGAATTAGGCAAAGAGTGGATGACAACCTGGCCAGCTGAACGATCTACACCACTTATACTTGATGGAAAAGGCTATGTCTTTGATGGCTTGGGAGTGATGTATTGTTTTAGTATTGAAGATGGTACTTTAATTTGGCAGAGAAAGCTAATTGATGAGCTGGCAGGAAGAAATAGTCAACACGGAGTTCATGAAAACCTTATTATTGACGGGAATAGGTTGTTCTGTACCATCGGTGGAGAAGAAAGCAATATCATTGCCTTGGATAAGGAAACAGGTGAAACCCTTTGGGTAAGTAAAGGAACCGGAGAAATGAATGCCTATTGCTCTCCTACAATTATTGAGCATTTTGGAAAGAAATACTATATCACAATGACATTTAATGCATTGGTTTCCGTTGATATTGAAAATGGAGAAGTTGCATGGAAACAGGAACTTACAGAACCCAAATATGGTATTCATGCCAGTGTACCTTTGTATCACGATGGTTTATTATTTATCATCGAAGGATATAGAGATGGATCCAGAATGTTTAAGATTGCCGACGATGGATTAAGCGCTGAAATGATTTGGAGGCACGATTCTATTGGGCCACAAATGGGCGATGCAGTAAGAATAGGGAATGATTTATATGTTTCAAGTAGTCCGAAAAGAAAATGGTTTTGTATTGATTGGTATACTGGAAAGGTTAAATTTAGTAGTGATAAATTATCAGAAGGAACAGTCATAGCGGCTGATAATAAGCTGTTTATATTAACTTATAAAGGAGTTGTTGCGATGGTTAAGGTTGAAAATAATGATTTTACCGTTTTGGGTTCTTTCATGGCACCCG
>Ga0180007_10001417_pt1 | contig 32969 bp, 41 predicted proteins | sample MM_PC_MetaG_FD_121122 | JGI IMG/M metagenome (GOLD analysis project Ga0180007, IMG submission 121122) | Groundwater microbial communities from the Aspo Hard Rock Laboratory (HRL) deep subsurface site, Sweden - MM_PC_MetaG | ecosystem: Environmental > Aquatic > Deep subsurface > Groundwater... | reverse complement strand
ATGAATATTGAAATTTATATGTCAAAAACCACCATGCTAAAGCATGGTGGCATGATTTACATGTAAACTATCATTAAGTGGTTTTTGACAAATCTCAGAAAAAGGGCCTATCTCCCCATCTGATAGAAACCTTAAATTGATAAAAGCGTCAGCTTCTTTTATTCATTTTAAATGGGCAGAAACTTTTTTTGAAGGTTGTGGTTTTTATCACCCCAACAAGTTTAAGTCACGGTTCTTGGCTTTGCCAAATAATAGAAAGATTTATAAATTAGTTAACTCATAATCGATAATTAGGTAGATTTTTAATAATATCATGGTTCATACTATATGAAAAGAGGTGTTAATTATGCATAAGAAAGCAGCTATGGAATTGTCTGTTACCGCAATTGTAGTCTTGATATTAGCAATTGTCATGTTGGGATTAGGATTAGGATTTATAAGAGGGATGTTCGGTAAAGTAAGCACTCAGCTTGAACAGCAGGTTGCAGCAGAACCAGAGCCTTCTGCTCCGACAGGAGCTTTTCCGATTACTCTGTCTAGAGAAAGTTTAATAACTCATGCAGGAGATAAAGAGATTATTAAAGTAGGATTATATAATCCATCTAATGAATCTTGGCTCACAATCAGCCCGACAATAAGCTGTACTCCTCCTCTAAACGGAATAACAGTAGATGCAAATCCTAAAAATGTTGAGCAGGGCCAATCGGTTATATTCAATCTTCTTTCAACCATACCTTCATCTGCTCCAAATACTTATCTTTGCCAGGTACAAATAGAAAGGGCAGATGCTACAACAATACCTAATTATGAAAAAGACTTTACAATAAAAATAGTTCAATAAAACGAGGTGCTTATAAAGATGAATGTTAAAAAACAAAGTTTTTTAGATTTCCCTAGGAGAAATAAAAAAGCAGCAATGGAATTGTCTGTTACCGCAATTGTAGTCTTGATACTGGCGATTGTCATGTTAGGCTTAGGTTTAGGTTTTATTCGAGGGATGTTTAGTAAGGTTTCATCAAACTTTGATGAGCAGATTAGTACAGAGCCAGAACCGCCTCAGGCTACCGGGTCTGATCCAATTACATTATCAAGGGAAACTATGATAGTAAATTCAGGCAGCAATACTGTTTTAAAAATTGAGGTTTATAATCCTTCTAACCAAGATTGGTCTAAGACTGGAGCATGGCCATGTACAGATTTTAATGGAACTCAAAGCTTATGCACTAGCCAGAAAACTTGTACTTGGGCTGTTTCAACTTCTACATGTTCTGGAACTGATACTGTATGCGGAACTGCTCCAGTAAATACACAAGCCGTTTGTGACACTCAAATTGGTTGTATGTGGGATGGAACAATTTGCAAAAATGCAGTAGGTATAACCCCTTCTGTAAGCTGCAGCGGAATAGCTGTTACCCAACAGATGAATGCAAAGAAGATTAATCAAGGCGAATCAGCATCCTTTAATGATCTGATGACTATACCTAAGGGTATAGCGCCTGGAACTTACTTATGCCAGGCTTCTGTTGCAAGTCAATACCAAAAAGACTTCACCATAAAAGTCACCAAATAGATCTTATTTTTTAAAAAAGAGGTTGTTAGATGAAAAAGCGCCTTACACCTAGTGAAGAATTCGAAATAATGAAAATGGTTCTTGACAAGTTTTTATGGTTAGGTGTAGCTATAATGGGTTATGGATTATATAGGATATTTGTGGGGACTAGCATGACTGGCTTTTCTATGATAATAATCGGGGCAATTATCCTTGTTCTCTTCCTTATACTTATAGTCAAGGAATACGAGATAGTTGATTAATTCTAAAATGGAAGCTGCATTAGCTGAAATAAGGCCAAATGTAAAAAAGGCATTTATTTCAAATCTCGTTTTTGTCGGTATAACAGTAACATTGATTATAGGCATAGTGCTCTATCTAAATAGTATAGTGGGATTAGATGTTTTCCTTGACACTTTCAGGGAATTTGGGATAGAAGTGTCTGCTTCATCCATAATCAGGTGGTTTATCTTCTTTGTTATATTATTCACTGTTCTTTTGCTTATAAAAAACTATGCATCATTAGGCAAGGTCGCATACACCTTATACCCTGACAAGCTGGTCTACTCAAAAAGTCTTTTGATATTCCAGGTAAGCGCTAAAGAGATACCTTATCAAAACATTGCTAAGATCAGCTATGAAAAGAAATCAACCCTAAGCGCAGGAAAAATAGTTATTGACCTAACAGGTATAAAAGAAACAAAGATGGAGCTTGAATTCATAGACAACCCAGAAGAAGTCATGAAGCAGATGCAGGATGCCATAAATAAATACAGGGCAAATTATTACGCGCAATATTCTCAGGATTACAGGTTCCAAAACATAATGAGTAAGTTTTAACGTAAAATATTTAAACCCACTCATCAATAAATTATAAAATGAATGTTAAAAAGAAAAAAAATTTAAATTTCCCTCTGGGAAACAAAAAAGCAGGATTTGAGCTTTCTGTCAACTTTATCGTAATTCTGATCATCTGCATAGTAATCTTTGGATTTAGCATAGGCATCCTTAAAAAATTCTTTTCACACGCAGAAACAATTAAGATGACATATGACGAAAGGACAGAACAGGAGATAGAGCGATTACTGGATGACGGCAGCAGGGTAGCTATCCCATTTGACAAGAAAACAATAGGCAACGGCGAGTTTAAGACATTTGGAATAGGCATTTTAAATACACTGAATATAGGCTCCTCTAATGAGTTTCAGGTAAACGTCAGATTCAACAAGGCATTTAATAAGGGGAATGATGTATTATGTAGTGTCGATCCCCCAACAAGCGGCAGTTGCGGTTCACCAGATACATGGCTTCAAACAAGCACAACTGCTAATGGCATAGACTATTCAGGCGTAACCCTCCAAAAAACAGTAAAAAACAACGAACAGGAGAAATTCTTATTAGGGGTAAGTGTTAAAGGCGCACCAGCAGGAACCTATGTGTTTGATTTAACTGTGTGCTATGCTAATAGTGATACAGAAGATCCCCTTCATGCTTTAACAAATTCTCCTGAATGCAAATGCTGGAAAAAGATCAGCACTGATCCTAATCCAGTCCAATATGATATTGATACAGGCTGTTCTATTAGAACTAAAGACAACAGTTACGACACCCTCCACAAGCTCTATGTAGATGTCCCTTAACTGAGCACATTATTAAAATAAGAATTAACAAAAGACTGTATCTTCTCAGAGTTCATAAACAGATACAAAACAACCCCTAATATCAATAACACCAAAATCAGCTTAAATATCCACATCTTGCTTTTCTTAACAGGCTGCGGCTTTAACAAAGCCTCTTCTTTAGCTATTATCGGATTGTCTAGCACACTCTTGCCCTGTTCAACTTGGTTTTCTTCTAGCATTTTATTATCTGGTAAAAGATCTTGGCATCTAATGAAGCTCCTCCTACCAATGCTCCGTCTATATTCTCTTTTGCAATAAGCTCTTTTATATTGTCTGGCTTCACAGAACCACCGTAGAGTATACTAACTGAATTAGATGTATTATCATCAAATATCTTCCCCAGCAATTTCCTAATGAACAAATGAGCCTCTTCTGCCTGCTCAGGTGCAGCTGTCTTCCCAGTTCCTATTGCCCATACAGGCTCATAAGCAATAACTACCTTCCGGATATCCTTTTTACTAACATCTTTTAACCCTTTCAAAACCTGATTTCCGATAACATCTTTAGTTTTCCCAGATTCTCTCTCTTTAAGGGTCTCTCCAACACAAAATATTGAATTAAGGCCATTCAAAAGCGCAGCTTTTACTTTCTTATTGATAAGCTCATCACCCTCACCAAAAACATGCCTTCTCTCAGAATGCCCTAATATAACATAATCAACTGGAATATCTTTCAGCATCAAAGCAGAAATTTCACCTGTAAATGCGCCATTCTTCTCAAAATGCATATTCTGCGCTCCAACTTTTATATTGCTTGATTTAAGCTCAGCAGCAACAGCGCTCAATGAAGTAAAAGCAGGACAGACTATAATCTCCCTATTGCGAACATCTGCAGAAATCTTCTTCAGCTCTTTAACCAAAGAAACAGATTCAGCTATTGTCTTGTTCATCTTCCAGTTTCCAGCGATTATTGTCTTTCTCATTATCTTACTTATTCTTGCCCTTGTTTAAATATTTTACTAAAATCTTGTGTCCTAATGCCCCCAACAAAATTAAAACACAGCCATACACCATCACACTAAAAAATATCCTTTTTGCAATATCATAAAAAAGCCCAGAAGGATATAAATTTACTATCTTGTCAGAAGTATTAAATAACCATCCGCCTTGTGGAAAAAATATGTGGTGAAATGATGTAAAAACCGAATCAAATTTTAAGATAACCAACGCCAATATAACTAGAGTTAAAATAATGGTAGACAATCCACTATAAACCAAAACCTTGATTATATTCTTAACAAATCCCTTTCTATTGACGCTAAATAAAACTACCATTAAAACAACAGAAATCAACCAGCTCCAATAATAAAATGAATTTATCTTAGCTATTACCCCCCTTACATCCACTAGATGCTCTATCTCATTCTTCTCAAAAACCTCAGTATCTAAACTATCTCCCTTCCCTTTTATATAATCCAAAACCTCTTGGTTTATTTCATCAACATCCTGCCCATAGAAGTTCCCATAAACATCATATTTTTCAAACTCAACCTTATAAAACTCCTCACCAAAAGAATTCAGTTTAAAGCTGGTTATAAAAACAACCAAACAGATGCAGACTGCTAAACCAAAGCACAAGGCCAAAATTACATTCTTTTTCCTTAACATATAAACTATCCAACCACTTCAGGTTTATATACATTTGCCCTTAATAAGTCCAGAACTTAATGCCTAATTCTTCAGGCTGTTGTTTTTCTAAGCTCAGTAAGCTATCCCCTTATAATCCCAAGAATTTCATCCCTTTTCTTTTCCATCATTTCATTTGACTTGGCTTCCAGATTCAGCCGAAGCAAAGGCTCAGTATTAGAGGGCCTGACATTAAACCACCAATCTTTAAAATCAATCCTGATTCCATCCAGATAAGAAACCTTGCCAGAAGAATACTTCTCAGCCAATTCTTTCATCTTTCCTTCTTTATCTTCAACCTCGGAATTTATCTCGCCAGATGCAAAATATTTCCTAAGTGGCTTCACCAATTCACTTAACTTTTTCCCTTTCTCAGAGATTATCTGGATGACTTTCAAAGCAGCTATAACAGCTGAATCTGTATAGAAATTATCCTTAAAGTAAAAATGTCCAGAAAGCTCACCTGCAAAAACAGCATTCTCTTTTCTCATCTGCTCTTTGATAAAAGCGTGCCCTACCCTGCACATGTGTGCTTTTCCTTTATTCTTCTCAATAATCTCTTTAACTATCCACGAGTTCCGAAGGTCATAAAGAACATTCTCTCCAGGATTCATCAAAAGAATCTCTTCTGCAATCAAACAGGTTATCAGATCAGAAGCAACTGTCTCGCCATTTTCATCAATAAAAAATACCCTGTCAGCATCACCATCTAAGGCAATTCCAAAATCAGCCTTCTCCCCTAACACCCTTTTCTTCAGATCAATTAAGTTCTCTTCTTTCAAAGGATTTGCTTCATGATTTGGAAAACTTCCATCAGGCTCAAAATACATCTTAGTCACTTTCAAAGGTAAATTATCCAAAACAAGCTCAATATCTTTTCCACCCATTCCATTGCCAGCATCAATCACAACTTTCAATGGCTTTATCTTCTTGACATCAATCATGTTAAGAACATGATTAGCATACTCTTTCTCAATATCCTTTCTGACAACTTTTCCTTTATGAGTAACTTCTTTAAACTTATTCTTCAAAACAAGCTGCTCAATCTCCTTTATCCCTGTATCGCCGGAAATAGGAATTGCCTGCTCGCGAGTAAACTTAAATCCATTATACTTGCCAGGATTATGCGAAGCAGTTACCATTATAGATCCAGAAGCTTTCAAAAACCAGCAGGCAAAATAATTCTTAGGTGTACTGCAAAGGCCTTCTACTTCAATAACATCTGCGCCTTGGTCAATTATCCCTTTAATCAAGCTTTTCTTGATAGAATCAGAACTCTCCCTCATATCCTGTGAAACAGCCACATTATCCACCTTCAAAAAAGTGACAAAGGCTCTGCCTACTTTATATGCAATCTCTTCATTCAGCTCAGAAGGATAAACTCCCCTTACATCATAAGCTTTGAATATTGACATAAAAACAACCAATGCTCTGAAGTATATAAAAGTTATGCAGAACTGTTATGGTTAAAGTGTTATATAGTTTCTTCCAGATCCCTAGCCATTTCGCCTGAACCTTATTCAGTAGCATTGATTATCTCCAAAGCAACACCAATCCAGATTCGTTGTTTATCCAAATCACCAGGTATAATATTGCTCACTTTTTCTCCTGCTTCAATTTTAGCTGAATAAAAACCAAATGCTTCACACAAGAATTCTGAGAATGAAGGAGGATTAGGTATGCCACTTTTAAACTTCGCTAACAATTCAGATTCTTCCAATCCCCTATTCCAGCGGTAATAATTAATTATAGTTCCACTTTCACATAATCCTGCGACATCCATCCATAATGTTTGGCTATCTAAAAAATCAGGGAACATTCTCAGATATAAGCCTATTGCCCTTAAATCAGACACAGGATTTTGTTCACCCATTTTATCCCTATAACTTAGCATATGGGCAATATATTCTAGGCTTCCTATGAAATGGATTCTATACGGCATTACAACTTCTCCCGGTTGAGTAGGAGGGCAAATTAAACCTGGTTCTGTTGGCGAAAAAATAGGAACTCCCCCATGAAAAGAATTTATTTTACGTTCACTATATCTAGGAAACATTGGAAAATAGACAAAACCATCAAATGAATTAAAGAACCCATCGAATCCGCTTCTAGCTAATTCTTGTACAGCCACACCACAATATTGCCTTAATGGATGACCTTCTCTGAATCTATTGGCACATCTTGTCAATGATGTAGGGAGGTCAACACCGGTTTTTAGAGATTTAGCTAAATGATAAAAAAAATAATACCTTTCCCCTAACTCAACTTCTATTTTCATTTCTTAGGAAAATGGAAACAAATTTATAAAGATATGTATTCGAGAAAATATATTTAATCCCCATCTTCCTCAACAATAATCCCTTTCCATAATTTTCTAGCTCTTTCCAATCTTTCAAAATTTCCAGTATCAAACCACTGCCCTGAAAATGGAAATCCTCTGATCCTTCCTTCCTTAGCCAGCTGCGGAAAAATATCCTTCTCAAACATGCAGAACTTTCCTTTAGGGATCATCTCAATTACCTCTGGCTCAATAATATAAAATCCAGAATTTATCAGATTAGAAGGTGCTTCTTTCCGCTTAGGCTTCTCGACAAATTCAAGTATCCGTGAACCATCCAGCCTTGCAACACCATACTGGGTAGGATCATCCACAGTAGTAAGGGCAATAGTAACCAATGCATTCTTCCTTTTGTGCAACCTAAACATCCTGGGAATATTGATGCACTTAAGCTCATCGCCATTAGAAACTATAAAACTTTCTTTAAGCATATGCTGCGCCAGTCTAAGAGGTCCTGCAGTACCCATGGGCTTTTCTGGATCCTCTTCAACATAATCAACATTCATCCCAAACTTGCTTCCGTCTGTAAAATAATCTCTCATCTTTTCAGAAAGATAGCCTGTAGATAATATCACATCCCTTATCCCATATTTCTTAAGCAGCTCAAAAAGCCATTCCGTAAGTGTTTTTCCCTGCACTTCAACTAAACCTTTAGGGATCTTCAGAGTTAGGGGCCTTAATCTTGTTCCTTTTCCGCCAGCTAATATCAAAGCCTTTGAAGGAATTGAGTTCCCTAAAGCATCCTCTAATATTGTTTCTATCTCTTGGCTCCTGTTCTTTATCTGCTCGCCATCTATTCTTTTATCAAGCTGTTTTATCAAATCTTCTTTAAGCGTTATTGTAATTCGTTCCTTCATAATACCACCATAATCAATAGTATTTATAAGACTTATATATAAACCTTTCGTTATTAGTATGATAGTATATGATAATAGAAAGATTTATATACTAGCTCCTTTCCAAATTAATAATAGGGTGGTATTATGCCTCAAAAATTGTAAAATTTTGACGGTATTACAAAACCAGAGGTTTTGAAATGGCTGTAACAGGAAAAAAAGGAAAACAGATTGCAGTTTTAACCGGCGGAGGAGATGCCCCTGGGCTTAATGCAGTAATCAGGGGAATAGTCGTAAAAGCTAAAAGTTTAGGATATGATGTTCTCGGAATTTTAGACGGATGGAAAGGATTACTAGACTGCAGCCACTGCGGTGTTCTAGACTTAGACCAAGTTTCAGATATACACATGCTTGGAGGGACTATTTTGCACACCTCAAGAACAAATCCATACAAAGTAGAAAATGGCCCGCAAAAAGTAAAAGATAACTTAAAAAAATTAAACTGTGATTTTCTTATAGCAATCGGCGGAGAAGACACACTAGGCGTAGCAAACAAACTATTCAAAGAGGGTGTAAAAGTAGTTGGTGTTCCAAAAACAATCGATAATGACCTAAATGAGACAGATTATACATTTGGATTCAATACAGCAATAACAAGGGCAACAGAATCTATCCAAAACCTACACACAACTGCAAAATCCCACCATAGAACAATAGTAGTAGAGATAATGGGAAGGCATGCAGGCTGGATGACATTAGAATCAGGAATAGCAGGAGGCGCTTCAGTAATACTATTACCAGAAGAACCATTTGACCTCAATGAAATCTGCAACATACTAAAAAACAGAAAAAAGAAAGGAAAGAATTACGCTATAATCGCATGCTCAGAAGGAGCTGTTCCAAAAGAAGGCCAGATGATATTACAGACAGGGGAAAAAGATGCATTCGGCCATGTAAGATTAGGCGGGATAGCAGAAAGATTATCAGAAGAGATCGAAAAAAGAACAGGAATCGAATGCAGGCACGTTGTTCTAGGCCATCTTCAAAGAGCAGGCGACCCAACTGTATTTGACAGAGTCCTGGGAACAAGGCTAGGGGTAAAAGCAGCTGACATGATAGACAAAAGAGAATTTGGAAAGATGGCTGCTCTAAAAGGAATAGATATTATTGCAGTAGACTTAAACAAAGCAGTTGGAAAACTAAAAACAGTTCCAAAAGAAAGATTTGACGAAGCAAAATTATTTTTTGAAACAGACTAAAAGGTGATTGATATGCCATTTGTAACAAACAAGAAATTGATGGACAAAGCAATGGAAGAAGGCTTTGCTCTAGGCGCTTTTAATGTAAATAACATGGAGCTCATACAGGGAATTACAGAAGCAGCCAAAGAACTAAACGCCCCACTAATACTTCAGATCTCAAGAGGAGCAAGAAAATACGCAGGAAGAAACTATATAATGAAATTGATTGAAGCAGCTGAAAAAGAAACTAAACTGCCCATAGCAATACACTTAGATCATGGAGATACTTTTGAACTATGCCAGGAAGTTATAGAAGACGGATTCACATCTGTTATGATAGACGGTTCTCACGAACCATTTGAAGGTAACATTGCACTAACAAAAAAAGTTGTAGATTATGCTCATCCTAAAAAAGTTTCTGTAGAAGCAGAACTAGGAAAATTGATAGGGGAACAGTTTGATTCAGGAGAAGGCGGAAAAGTAGCAGCTTCTGCTGTCTACACAGACCCTAATGAAGCAAAAACATTTGTAGAAAAAACAAAATGCGACTCATTAGCAGTTGCAATAGGAACATCACATGGCGCTTATAAATTCAAATCAGAGCCAAAACTTGACTTTGAAAGACTAAAAGCGATAAGGGAAATTGTCAAGATCCCATTAGTCCTGCACGGCTCATCTTCAGTACTCCCAGAATATGTTGATATATGCAATAAATACGGAGCAGCGATAAAAGGCAGCAAAGGAGTTCCTGAAGACCAGATTAAACAAGCTGTAAAGATAGGTGTTCAAAAAGTTAACATAGACACTGACTTAAGATTAGGATTAACTGCAGGAATAAGAAAAGCCCTTTCAGAAGACCCAAAAAACTTTGATCCAAGATTATATTTAGGCCCAGCTAGAGACTTAGTAAAAGAGATTGTAAAAAGAAAGATTAAGCTCTTAGGCTGCGACAATAAAGCAGATTTATTTAAATAAACCGCGAGGGTGAGAACATGAGCAAAACAAAAGTGGGAATTGTTGGATATGGAACAATCGGCAAAAGAGTTGCTGATGCTGTAATGTTACAGGATGATATGGAGCTTATTGGAGTAACAGCCCACAGCTATAATTATAGGATGATCTCTGCGCAGACAAAAAACATCCCAATGTACAGATTGCCAGGCGCAGAAGATTTAAATGGCCTTAAGATAGAAGGCGCATTTGAAGACATGCTGAAAAAAGTAGATATAATCATAGACTGCTCTCCAAAAAAAGGAGGAGCTGAAAATAAAGAAAAATATTACATACCTAACAAGATAAAAGCAATATTCCAGGGCGGAGAAAAATCAAAAGTAGCAGATGTAAGCTTTACAGCCCAATGCAATTATGATGAAGCTGTAGGTAAAGATTATATAAGAGTCGTAAGCTGCAACACAACAGGGCTATGCAGGACATTAAATGCAATCAAAAGTAAATATGGAATTGAAGCAGTCCATGCCACAATGATAAGAAGAGGGGCAGATCCATGGGATATAAGGCATGGCCCTATAAACGCAATTATTCCTGAACTAGAACTTCCTTCACACCACGGCCCTGATGTGCAGACAGTACTGCATGGAATGCCCATATTCACAACTGCTTTGTCAGTCTCAACAACATTGATGCACTTGCACGCAATAACAGTTGACTGCAAAGAGACACCTGATGTAAACGAAGTTATAAAACTATTCGAAAAAACAACCAGGGTAAGATTAGTTGACAATGCATCAGCAGTAAGGTCAACAGCAGAGATTATGGAATTCGCAAAAGACCTTGGAAGGCTAAGATCAGATATGCCTGAGATAGTAGTCTGGAAAGAAGCAATAGGCGTCACAGGTAAAAAACTATTATACCTTCAGGCTATACACCAGGAATCTGATGTTGTCTGTGAAAACATAGATGCAATAAGGGCAGCAATGGGCTTTAAAGATGCAAAAGAATCAATAGAAAAGACAAACAAGGCATTAGGGATAGACTACTGCAAGCAGTGTATTTAAAATATCTTTTTATTCTATTTTAAATTAATTATATTACATTTCTTATTTAAAACCGAAAGATTTATATAGTATACCCAGTATACCTAGTATACCCAGTATGGTGAGTATAATGGAAAACAATATAACTAACAATTTAAAAAGCGTGCCAAATAAAACAACAATCAAGGTAAGTAATACACTAAGAGCTAAATTAGCTGAAATCGGAAATAAAGATGAGACTTTTGAAGATGTAATATGGCGTATGATCAGAAGAGCGGAGCCAGAAAGGTCTGGGGAAATAACTACAAACAAATCTTCTGTTATACAATATAAAAGAAAGAAAGAGTTTATTGAATTAGCCACATATTTAAAGGATATACTTCCAATTAGAATAGAAAAGACAGGTTATGAATATGAATACAATGTTCCTCCAAAAAAAGAAGGTGAATGGGAACTTGATATTAAAATACTCAAAGTTTATCATAAGCAAAAATCATATAATCCAAGTGAATTTTTCGGAGTAGATAATGAACATAAGCATTTATCAGAAGAATTTACAAGAATTTATTTTCAACTCTTAGTGGAAATAATCTATAATGAATTCGGAATCCCTAAATGGAAATATGTTCCTTCTGCTGATGAAATAAACATTATGGAGTTTAAAGCTATTTACGCCAAACATAACTTAAGCCAGGAATCCTTCATAAATGACGTAGAGGATGTATTAAGGAATTTCTCTGAAAGAAAAGTTGACTTAAAAACAAAAAAGCAATTGGAAAACTCTGTTGCAGGCAGCTAAAATGCTTGACTTTCAATTTCTGCCAATATACATTAAAAGTAGGGAATTTAATAAAGGAGACATACGGATAGAGATTATAGAACTGCCATGCCAAAACCCAAATGAGGAAGAATATAGGTTTAGGATGAAATCAAGGCACAAGGAAGAGGAGATAATAGTGCATAGGGATATTGCAATTGAACACCACCAACCGAGAGAAACTCACCCTCATGGCTCAGAGCATCTGCAATTCAAGCTGTATACTGAAGGTTTTGGAAAAATAAGGATCACTTTAGATATTAGAAACAATGAAGAATACAAGCGATGCATACTTGGATTTTTGTCTGTTCTTAAAGATATTATTGACAATTTTGATAAGTATTACAAGAATATAATCAAAGAGATATTAAATCTGGAAATGTTTGGCAATTTAAAAGATCACAGAAACTTTCTAAAAGGAAAGATATCAGATTCATTGATTCAATCTAGAATTGAGATGGACACCAATGCAGGAATAAAAGTGATTAATAAAGATTTGTTAAAATATCTTAGGGCAAATGAAGCATTACTGCCATTTTTTGAAGGAATAAAAATTTAAGTTACCCTTTCTCCCCTCAAATCAAAAGTAGTCCCATCAATAACCCTAACTCTAACTATATCACCTAACTTAAACTCACCGCTTAAGATAATCTGCCTATAATCTATATTCCTAGAGATAAATGTATTGTTCTTACCTATCTCATCTATCAATACCTCACCTTCCCACCCTATCCATTGCCCATGATTCATCCTGGAAATATTATGGAATATATCTGTTAATAATTTCGACCTTGCCTTAACAATCACCCCATCAACCTGCTCTTTCATCTTTACTGCATCTGTGCCATGCCTCGCCTGAAACTTAGATATGTTCAAAACATCTGGCTTTATCTCTTTCACTAATCCTAAAGAATCGTTAAACTGCTGCTCTGTTTCTGTAGGAAATCCCACAATTAAGTCTGTACTTATTGAAATAGAAGGTATATTTTTCCTGAATTCATTGACAATCAGCTTAAAATCCTCAACGGTATACTGTCTTTTCATCAGCTTTAAGATTTCATCATTCCCAGACTGCACAGGAATATGCAAAAACTTAAACACCTTATCGCTCTTATAGGCTTCTATCATCTGGGGCAATACCTTAAGCAGGTGCTCTGGATTCATCATCCCAATACGCATAAAGAATTTCTTGTCTATTCTTGATAAATTCTCTATCAGCTCAGGCAGCTTAGTCAACTTATCCCTTTCTAACATATAGGCTGCATTATCTTGTGAAGTTATCCACAATTCCTTACATCCTTGAATTAAGCATTCATTAGCTTCTTTCTCAATATCCTGCATCGGATAAGAAAATAGTTTACCTTTAACATATTTAACAGAACAATAAGCGCAATAACCAGCGCATCCATTCAATATAGGTATAATCCCCACAACAGGATTCTTCCTCATTTTAGGCAGATTTATCTTTTCATACTGGTCTCTCCCAGTAGCCTCTATGACATTCCCATTAAGTGTCTCTTCAACAACCTCAACTATGGATTTTATATTGTGGGTAGATATAAAACTGATTTCATCATTTATCTTTCTCGTTTCATTAAGTATTATCTTAGTTATACACCCAGCTACAATCAATTTCTTACCCAAAAAATTATCATTCAACTTTCTTATCTCCCTCAAAGCAGTATCTTCCCCTTTAACAGTACATATATTGATAACAATAACATCTGCATCGCTTGGATCTTCAACTATCTCAAACTTAGATTCCCTAAGCAAACCCATCATCACTTCTGACTCTGATAAGTTAGTAGAGCAGCCATGGGTTTGGAAGTATATATTAGTCATAAAAATAATGAAATAAAGTTAGAGTTATAAATCTATCCCTGCCATTTTTCCCCTTCTCAGCCTTCCCAGAGCAAAAAAACACTTTTCCTATATAAGTATCCCAGTATACCAAATAGTAACATTTATATATTAGCTATGCCATAATAATAGTTCTATACTAACCTAGCTAAAAAAAGGAGATTTGTCTCAGAAAGGCTTATCCTTGGCTAAAGTATAGATAAAAAAGAAAAAGGGGTTAGGGGGCAAAAAAATGATGTCAATCTTTGAAAACGCAATCAACCAACAATCCAAGCAAAACACACCTGCTGCAGTGGGCCAGGCCAACATAAAAGTAATCGGAGTAGGTGGAGCAGGAAGCAACATGGTAAGCTGGCTTCACAAAAAAGGCGTTAAAGGCGCTGAGATTCTCGCTTGTAATACTGATCAGCCTCACTTAAACATAACAGAAGCTGATTATAAATTCCTTATTGGTAAAAACCTCACTAGAGGGCTAGGCTGTGGTGGTTTTCCTGCAAAAGGAGCAGAAGCAGCAAAAGAAACTATAAACCAGATCAAAGACAGTTTAAACTGTTCAGACATGGTCTTTGTATGCGCTGGAATGGGCGGCGGAACAGGAACAGGAGCAGCTCCGATAATTGCTAATGTAGCTAGGGAAAAAGGAGCAATTGTAATTGGAACAATAACAATGCCATTCAAGATCGAAAGAGCCAGGATAGACAGAGCAGAGATGGGCCTGGCAAGATTAAGAGAAGTCTGTGATACTGTAATTGTAATAGACAATAATAGATTAGTCCAGATTGCAGGAAACCTTCCTGTACAGCAGGCATTTGCAGTAGCAAATGAACTTATCTCAACAATGATCAGTGGAATAGTTGAAACAATCTCTGTTCCATCATTAGTTAACTTAGACTTTGCAGATGTAAAAGCAATAATGAAAGGGGGAGGAGTCGCTGCAATAGGTGTAGGTGTTTCTGACACTAAAAACAGAGTAGAAGAAGCAGTAAAAGGAGCCCTATCAAACCAATTGCTAGATATTGATTACAAAGGAGCAGAAGGCGCCCTGATCCATATTGAAGGCGGTCCAGACATGACATTAGATGAAGTAGCTAAGATTGGCGATATAGCAACTGAAAACATGGATGAAAACGCTAATATCATATGGGGAGCTAGGATTAACCCTTCAATGAGGGGCAAAATCTGTGTAATGACAATCGTAACAGGTGTAACTTCCCCATGGATATGTGGAAAGCTTGATAGTAAGCGCGAAATTGCACAAAGAAAAATGTTAGGCAACGAACTGGGCATAGATGTATTGACATAAGGTGAAAATATGGTTGATGATGAAATCATAAAAAAGATGGTAGGAACTATAGTTGAAAAGAACCAGGAATTCCTTAATCAAAAAGAAGACACAAACAAATTTGATAAGATGGTTCCTCAGCTGTTAAGAAAAGGTATTGATAACCTTAATCTTACAATGTTCAGCCCTGAGATGAAATTTAACATACTTACAGCACTGGGTGAAGCCTACAGGAGAAAAGGAAACTTAAACGATGCAGTAAAATCATTCCTACTTGCAGGAAACAGGCAGAAACTAAATGAGGTAGGAGAAGACTATGAAAGGCTATTACAATTTGACAACTGCATTGAAGTCTATAAGATGTCAGGAAACATTGGAAAACTAAATGAAGTAGGAAAAAGATGCATCAATGAAGGCAGGTTTGCGCATGCTGTCAAAGCATTCATATCAGTCGGTGACAATGAAAGGCTGATAGAGATAGGCAACCATTGCCTTGACAAGTACAAGTTTGAATATGCATTTGACATATTTTCAAAGATAAATGACAAAGAAAAATTAGTTGTATTAGGCAACAAATGCATGGAAGAAAAAGAGTATAACTATGCAATAAAGGCATTTGAGCTTGCGCAAGACCAAGAAAGGCTCAATGCAGTAGGAGATATATGCTTAAAAGATGAGCATATATCAAAAGCTTTGGAAGCATATGGGTTAGCAGGAAACGACGTTATGATTAACTTCATAAAAGAAAACTTCCATGACTAACATAAGGAGGGTAATATGGTAGAAACTGTGTTACAACAGAACATGAACCCGGATTTTTTTATTGAAAAGAAGATAGAGCTGATGATGGACATGCACAGCAAGAAATTTGCTAATGAAATAACCAGCATAAAAGAAGCCATAAACAGCCTCACAAAAGAGATTTCTGACATAAAGAGAAACTTAAGCGAGCATAAACCCACAATCAGGCAGGAGCAGATAAAAAAATTCGAAGAACCTCAACCAGAAAGGCAGCAAGCAACCCCATCAAAAGGCAATGCAAGATATGGCGAATACGGACCTCAAGATGTCTCTATCGAGAAATTCTTTTACTCAGGCAGTAATAAAAGATAAAAAGGCAAGAGCATGAAAAATGGCAAGGCATATATCTGTAATGTATGTAATAAAAGATTCCCATTTGAGAATATAAGATACAGCATTGACGGAAAAAGAATTCTCTGTATAGTTTGCCATAACAAAGTTATGGAAAAGCAGGAAAAGAAAAAACAAGCTTATTCAGCAGCAAAAGAACCATTAGACTCCATAAAACTAGTATGTTTAGACTGCAAGTATCATTTCTCTATCAGAAAAGGTTCTAAAGTTAAGCTAAGGTGCCCATATTGCAGCAATAGCAACCTATCAAAAGACGATTTGACAGCAGAAAAATTAATTGAAGAAGTGTCAAAAATCTAAGGTTTTTGAGCATCATCAGAAATGAAGGGCATTTTTGAGATGTCACAAAAGAAATAACAAATTAAAATTCTACAAAATCCCCTAATAAAAGCTAAGAACCAGTTTAAGTTAATCTATAACAAAACCGCATTTCTTGCAGTAAACTTCATTATCCTCTCTAATGATGTCTTTACTGCCGCATTCCGGGCATTTCTTTGCTCCCTGCCCTTCAATTGACTGAAGTGATTTCTCATCTGCCATTTTTATCCATGCTTCTTGCAACCTGATGATTGCACTTATCACACCTTAAAACTACATAGGTAGTCTTGCTTATCTCTCTTTCTCCTAGCTTTACAAGGTTTCCTTTTTTACAAAGATTACAATTGCCGTAATCTACTGCTATATTGACCACCCCTATATTTACTAGATATGTCTTAATCTATTTATAAAGGTTTTTGTTTTATAAAAGTATTGCATCTTAAAAACCACAAAGTTTATATATGATATATACTTATACTATAGTATAAACATATAAGGTGAATTAAAATGACAACTGAAGTACTTCATTACCCTAGGCTTGATACAATATTAAATGTTGAAAAAACAATAAGGGTCGCAATGAGTCCTCTTTCAAAGAATGAGATAGACCGAAGATTAACCAAGAAGGTTATGAGACCAACACTTAACCTTATTCTCAGTTACCTAGAAGAAAGCGGAAAGATTGCTCTGCTTAAAGAAGGGATAATCTGGATACATAAAGATGAGATTAGCCCAAAATTAAGAGCCAAGCTCAAAAAAGGAATTACAGTGATGTAAGATGCACAAATTAGTTGAAGTAAAGTTTGATGAAGAAGCATATAAAGAATACGAAGAACTACAGGAACTTGTTACAAAAAGTCAATCATCCAAAAAGAAGCCCACATACGAACAATTACTTAGTTCTATCAATACAGCCATAAAAAATCTCAAAGCAAACCCACATTATGGTGATTTGATCCCTAGAAAATATATTTCAAAAGGAGTTTTCCAAAGATATGGGACTGATAAGATATTGAGAGTTGAATTAGTAGGTTATTGGAGGCTTCTCTATACCTTAATAGGTGAAGATGTTAAGATTATCGCTTTTATCCTTGAATTTATGGACCATGATAAATATAACAAATTATTTGGATATAAGGGTAAATAGAGTTTTAACTAAATCCACCTACAACAAAGAAACAGCTTCTTCAATCATCTTCCTGCAAGAATTCAATGAAGTAGAATCAGATATGATCCTAAGAAGATTAGCTTCTGTCTTAGAGAACCTAAACCAAACAAAACTATCATTATCAACCAGTATCTTAAGCCCTCCACTTATGCCCCCTGTTTCATTTATCTTATACCCTTTACGCGAATAATAAGACTTCAGCTTCGCCCTAAAAAGCCTAATATCCACCTTTCTCTTAAAAGCTACTTTTTTCTGCACACTGTAATATACAGGAAGCTCATCCAATAGCTCTCTAAGTGATTTTCCAGAACTATCCATTATCTTAAGCAGATAAAACAAAGACAATATCCCATCTCTGCACCTTGAAGGAGGTATTATTATCCCGCCATTGCTTCCTTCTCCACCAACAGGGCTCTTTAATCTTAACATCTCATCAACAACATTTATTTCACCAACCTCTACTTCCTTAACCTTACATCTATGCCTTTCGGCTATTCTCCTTATAAGATTAGAAGTTGCATCATTAACTACAACAGTTCCTTTCTTCTTGCTCAATATATCATCTGCAATCAAAGCCAAAATCTGATTTCCATCAACTATAGTCCCATCTCTTAATATCACTTCTACCCTGTCTGCATCACAATCAAAACCAGCAGCAAACTCAGCCCCTTGTTTTTTAACAACATTCTCAAGATATTTAAGAGACCTTGAATTTGGCTCAATTGCTCTTTTGAACTCCCCTTTCTTATTATTTATCAACTTGATATTATGGATATGCAGATTAGCGATTATCTCTTTCAAAACAATTCCAGCCCCCCCATTAACATCTAAGATAACCTTTCTTTTATTATCAAATGTTCCAACAGTCTTTTTCAAAAAAGCAGAATACTTATGGATCAAATCCATATTTGACTTAACTACCCTCTTTACCCTATTCTCCAGCTCACCACCATAAATATATTTATCCATAAACCTATCTTCTTTTATCTTGCTTATCTGCCCAAATCCTTTTATCACCTTATCAACAGCTGAAGGCCTTAACACAGCACCATCCTTATCCAAAAACTTCAATCCATTATACCTCTTGGGATTATGAGAAGCAGTTATCACTATTCCGCAGTCTGCTTTATATGATCTAACAGCAAGCTGCGCAGCAGCTATAGGCATTATCCCAACATCAATCACCCTAAACAAAGAATCAAGCAGGGCATTCTTCAAGGTGGTTGAAGATTTCCTAGTATCATAACCAACAACAACAGTAGGCTCTCTCTTTAATTTATCTCTTAAAGATTGGCTGAATACATAAGCATACTTTCTCACAGTATCCTCTGTAAGATCCTTGCCGTATATTCCCCTTATTCCTGAAAATGATTGTACAAGCATATCCTAAGGGGAAACAAGGAGGTTGTTTATAAAACTAATGGAGATAGTATCTATACTAAGGATAAACAACAAATTTTTTATACAAGCTCCCCAATAATCTAAAATAATGCGAGGTGAACCTAGATGGAAGCTAAAAATAATGAACATATCTCCCTAGGTGGAAATATTGAATTAAACGGTTTCCAAATCATTGAAAGAAGCAAACTTGTAGTCCTAAAAAAGATAATAGGCAATCACGCAAGACAGATTCAAAATAAAAAAGGAAACTACACTAAACTATCAATAACATTACAAGGGACTGAACAATCACTAAATATAAAAGCAGAACTAGATTTAGAAAATAACAAAATACTAAGTGAAAGCAACAAACCTAATATATTCATGGCAATAGATGATGCTTTAAAGAAGATAATAGAAAAACTCTAATGCTTTCTTGCAAGGCTCTCTTTAAGATTGATAAGCTGCATAACTTTTAATGCCTTTATCTCATCTTTTAATGTCTCTACCTGTTCCTTTAACTCGTATATAAGCTCATAATTATGCTGTATGTTGCAGACATTCTCTTCAACAACACTAGAAACATCTGTTATCTGGCTGAACTCAGCTCTTATCTGCTTTATCCAGGAATCAACATTATCTATAAATGTTTTCGGATCCATCAGTTTTGTTTCTTGTTCCATTTTACCGTCCAAAAGAGTGCAGTGGTTGTAACATAGTTCAAGCCATGCTTGTTCTCTCCTATGTTACACCAACCAATTCCTGCCTCTTTTTAAATTGTTATACTAGTATACTAATCTGTATATTAGTGATATTTAAACCTTTTGGTTTTGATACATACTGGGATATATAGTTTAAATCACTATAATAAAAAAATAGTTCCATAACATTTAATAATATAGAAGTGATATTCAAACTCATGTCAGGCCCAGGCGAAGGAAAAATCGAACTGAAAGGAGCTAAAGTCTATATCCATCAAAAAGGAAAAAGCTTCGCAAGAATTACTCACATCGATGTAGAGCATCCAGCATTAAACGAAATAATAAAAGAAAAAGAAGCGACTTATGCTGCTGGTAAGATAGGCGGATTTTTTATTGGACTGAAAAAAGATACTTAGAAAAAAAGTTTTTTCTAAAAGATATGCTAAAAAGAGCAGAAGAATTCTTAAACAAAAAGTAAAACTATTTCTATATAAATTATAAACGTAAGTTATATAAATGACTAGCTGAGTTACGCAATTTTAAGGGGATTTCATCATGGCAAAACACAGACATAAATCAGATGACGAAGAACTTAACGAAAGCAGCATATATGAAGAAAGCGGCAGGCAAGACTTAGTTGAAGACGATGAGATGTCGCCAAGTGAAGAAGGCTTCATGAAAGGCTATGAAGAAGCTGAAGAAAAGATTGATGAAGTCGATGCAGAAGAAGAGCCTGAAGAATTTTAGGCATATATCAAATTACTGATTCTACCCTACTAAAAAGAATAACCTTTATAATTGATAATATAATTCTACAGCAATTATGAGCCTTATAATCAAAAAAGCATCTGCAAAGTTTCCTACAAAGTTCTATGGGGATTTTACTATAAATGTCTATGAAGACAAAGAAAAGAATCATCATGTCGCTTTAATCAAAGGGGATGTCAAAAGAAAAGATGTTTTAGTAAGAGTCCATTCTGAATGCCTTACAGGAGACACATTTCACTCATTAAGATGTGATTGCGGAGAACAGTTAGAAGAAGCATTAAGATTGATAGGCAAAGAAGGCGGTGTATTATTGTATCTAAGGCAGGAAGGAAGAGGAATAGGATTATTAAACAAGATAAAAGCATACAAACTGCAGGATGAAGGGTGTGACACAGTAGAAGCAAACGAAAAGCTCGGCTTTAAAGCAGATCTAAGAGATTACACAATAGGCGCGCAGATATTAGCAGATTTAGAACTAACAACTATAAAGCTATTAACAAACAATCCAAAAAAGATCAACGGCCTAGAGAAATACGGATTAAAAATAATAAAAAGAGTCCCATTGATAATTACTCCAAACAAAAACAATAAAAGATATTTAGATACTAAAAAAGAAAAACTAGGGCATCTGTTGGACAAAGAAGGGATAATAAAAGATTAAAACTTCAGCACCTCCATAACCCTTGCAATATCATTCTCCTCAATAACAAAAAGAGTGTCAGTCCACGTCGACATTGTTTCTACTATGTTTATAGCATTCTCAGCCAATAAAGAAGTAAGATAAGCCAACACTCCCGGTGTCTGCTCCATATCCTCTGAGCTCTTAAGAGTGATTTCAGCTAGACTATCGCTCAGCCGTATAAGTTTATTCTTAAACAATTTCTTAATTTCTTCCTTAAAATCCTCTGAAGTTATCAGGGTGATTGTGCTGCTGCCTTCAATGATATGAAAAACTTCTGATTTCACCTTAACAATCTTCTGTAATTCAAGAAGATGATTAAAGAATATGCTCTTTTCAACAACCGCCACCATTATCTTATTCTTAACTTCCAGCTTGCTCTTCTTCAATATTCCGATGATCTTATCCTCTAGGCCAGCTTCTTTCTTTATCTTGCTGTAATACCTTCTGCAGGCAATCAATATAGCATCAAAATTATCCTTTAAGTCAAGCCCTAAGTCTTCAGACATCTTCCTTGTCAATGCTGAATAATTTATCAATCCTTTTCTAACACAATCCTTGACGCTAGGATGGCTGTCTATATATGTCTCAGTCAATTTAGTTATATTCATCTAACTCACCTTTTAACTTGTCAAAATTATATATGCACCATTTCTTATTTCTGCATTCATATGAAAAAGACAATGAAGACAAAGAAGTTATTATCTTATACAGCTTTCTCCTATTCTTAAACTCCTTAGATATATTCCCATACTTCTTATACCCCTTAAAGAATAATTTCTCCATCTCTGGCTTTTTATCAAACATCCACATGCATGATTTCACCAGATCAAGCTCATTATGCCCAGCCATTGCCCACTCTAAGTCAATTATTCCGTTTATCTTGCCGCCAGAAGCTAAAATATGCGAAGAATGGTAATCTTTATGCAATAAGCACGGCTCAGTCTCAACATCCAAAAGATACTTATTGCTGGCTATTATTTTCTTTACCCTATCTTTTAGTTCATTATGCTTAAAAGGCATCTTCCCCAATTTAAGATTCAGATCATAAAGAACAAAATCGCCCCACTTCTCAAATTTAGGATTTATCTTACTCTTGATTATCCACCCATAATAAGGAAACTTTATAGAATGCAGCTTAGCTAATAGTTCTCCTGCTTTTTCCACAAGTAATTTATTATCCACAGAAATGCTTTTACCTATTATCCTAGACAAGACAATATAATCATTTCCTTTTGCTATAACCTCGGGCACAGGAACATCTGTTTTATTTCTTATTAGCCCATAAAGATATTCCTCTTTCTCAACCTTCCATAGATCAGTCGGATAAACACGAAGAACAACATTTCTTTTTTTCAGCTTTACATCATAAGTATTATTGATAACACCTTTGCTAAAGCGTTTTATAGAGATTAAACTATCTCCAGGAAATATTCTACTTATTATACCACCCCATCTATGATCCATTGATAATAAATTAACAAAACTCTATCTTGCTGTCCCTTACTATGCTAAGTGTTTTCTCGTCAATCAAGATTGATCTTAAATCGATAAATTCCGAAAGGTTTTTCTGCATTTTAAAAACTCTGTTTTTGAAATGAAATACAAATCTTTGATTTGAATTGCATTTTAAATTAAAAAATAAAGGAGGAATTTTCTTCCCCCTAAAGTGTTATAGAGCGCCTATACCTTAAAAGTTGCTTCGGTACTCAATCCGAGGCATATCGCTCAATTACATATTCTGGATGAGCTTATATTTAAATGTTTTGTTTTGGACATTTTGTTCATTATTTGATAAATTGATTTATTTAGGGCAATGATGTTTAATTATTGAATAAACGATATATTTTTAAGCGGATTTCTATTTTGAAGGATAAAAGAGGTTCTTAGTGATTGTAATGAAAGCGCCAGCAGAAGTTAGAGTAAGAAGATTTGTTCAAGAAGAAGGGATTGACCTAGATGCACTTACAATAGCTGAAGTTAATAGGATAAGGGATGAGTTTGATTTCAAAACAAGAGCTGACGTTTTAGCTATATTGAAAAAGAATAAAGATAGAAGTGAGATATTGTATTCTGCATATGCAGCTGATTTTTATGATAGAACAGAATTTTTACATGAAGACAGGCCCGAATATAAAGAAAGGGACGAATTAATATTGTGGCTTTATAGACACAAATCCAGATTAGAATATAAAAGCTTAGATTTTATTGCTGTTGCATTGAAAGAAGGTGGCAAAATAAATGAGGAAACCTATGATCTTTGGAGAAGCCACATAAGACCGGCTAATTATGCTGCTAGAAATAAAGGCCTTTTTACTCAGGAAATAATTAGGGTTTATAAAACTATGACTCAAGATGAAAGATATGTGCCTGAAAAAAGATTAAGGGGTAATATAATGGACAGAATAGATAGGGATAAGTTCAGGAGATTGAATGATGCTGAAAATACAATATCTGAAAAATACTTACGTATGGCTTTAAGATATGCATTTATGTTCTATGGATATGATCTAATAACCGAATTAAGTGAAAAGGGATCAAAACCTTAACTTCCCCATATGCTTTATCCTTTTATCTATCAATTCTTTAGTTCCAACATCTTCTCTATGAAAGATATGCCCTTGTGCAGAGCACACTCCATTCTCAGCAATCACTTCTGCTTCTTCAAGTGTAGGAGCTATTCCAACAAAAGCAACAGCCCTTGACTTGGACATATACAATCCATCGTTTCTTTTATCAACAGACGCATAATAGACTTTAACATTCTTAGGAACCTCCCCTAAAAATATCTTTTTACCATCAACAGGATTATCTGGATAGCCTTCTGGAACAGCATATTTGCAAACAGTTGATTCAGATGAAAACTCTGGTTTAATCTCTGAAAGAGTCCCATCAATTACAGCCTGGCACACAGCAACAAAATCATTCTTCAATATAGGCAGCACATTCATTACCTCTGGATCTCCAAACCTTGCATTATACTCTATTAACTTCACACCATTCTTAGTTATCATAAAACCGCCATACATAACCCCCTTATAATCAAGACCGGTCTCTTGTTTAAGCGCAGCTAAAACCTTCTCAGTTATTATACGTGCATCAGATAAATCCTTTTCAGTCATAAAAGGCAATAGCTTTCCAGTTGAATATGAACCCATGCCACCTGTATTAGGGCCTTTATCACCTACAAAAGCCCTCTTATGGTCCTGCACAGGCTGAAAATCAAACAAACTTTTCCCATCAGTCAAACTCATCAAACTAAACTCCTCCCCCAATAATTTCTCTTCTATTACAACAGCATCTCCGTTTTCAATCATGTCAAGAGCTATCCTAAATCCATCTCCTTTTGTTTCAAAATGATCCCCTTGCACCAAAACACCTTTGCCGCCAGCTAAACCATCTTTCTTCACTACAAAAGCATCCATAGAATCAATATATTCTTTCAAACCATCTTTGCTTTCAAAAACCCTAAAAGCAGGCAAGCCAGATATAGAATATTTCTTCATCAATAGCCTTGTAAATGATTTAGATGTCTCCAATTTAGCAAGCTCTTTCTTAGGGCCAACTGATTTAACTCCAACTTCTTCAAGAGAGTCAACAACACCCTGGCTAAGAGGGTCTTCAGGACCTATAAATGCAAAATCAATAGCATTAGCCTGTGCAAAAGCATTGATCTTATCAAGCTCATTATACTTCCCTATCTGAACAGATTCAGAAAGTTTAGCAATACCAGGATTATTAGAATTCATATAAGAAAACAGCTTAGGTTTTTGCGGACTAAGAACAATAGCTTCTGCAATAACATGCTCTCTTGCACCATTTCCGATTAAAAGTATGTTTACCATGATAATCACCTATAAAAAAATAGAAAAGACCTAAGTTTATATATTTTTTGAAAATGTCAAAATGAACTCAAGCTCTTCTGCACCCCTTTTCCTGTCCAGCAGTAAGTGCATAACTTATCCTTAGGCAGCCCTATTGCCTGCACCATATCATCCAGCAGCATATATCTCAAAGAAGTAACCCCTAAATCCTTTGCAATCCAATCGATCATCTTATTATACTTCTCAGAATTTTGGTCAAGATACTCAGAAACATCGTCCATATCCTTGCCTTCCAAAGCCCTTATAGCCCTCCTTGCAGCCAGTTCATTAATGCTCCTAGTAGATAAATTATAAATGCACGGAAACATCAAAGGCGGACAAGCAGGTCTGATATGTGTTTCTTTAACACCAGCGTCCTTTAATTTAGTTATTGTAAAATTCTTAAGCTGAGTTCCCCTAACAATAGAATCATCACACAAAACAATCCTATTACCATTTACAGCACCCTCATTAGCTATCAACTTCATCAAAGCAATCCTATCCCTCACATCCTGCGAAGGGGGGGTGTAGCTTCTTCCATAACCAGGAGTATATTTAAACAACACTCTCCTATACGGCTTGCCTGATTCCATTGCATAACCTATAGCATGTGCTGTTCCTGAATCAGGAACTCCGCCTACAACATCAACTTCAACATTATCGCGTTTAGCTAAGAACTTTCCACAGTTCTCTCTCACTGTCTCTACATTTATCCCTTCATAAGATGAAGCAGGAAACCCTGTATAAATCCATAAAAATGCGCATATCTTATTAGAAGAGCACCCTGGTTTTTTTGCCTCAATCCCTTTTTTACTTATAAAAAGAATCTCTCCTGGCTCCATAAACTTCTTTAATTTAAATCCAAGATTAGGAAAAGCGCAGCTTTCACTTGCTATTGCAACTTCGCTGTCTTTTTCCCCAATGACCAAAGGAGTAACTCCGTTTTTATCCCTTGCAGCATATATTCCTAAAGGAGTCAGCAAAAGCAAAGATATAGAACCATGGATTTTTTCATACATCTTCTCAATACCCTCGATAATAGATTCCCCTTGATTAATGAGGTTCGCAATAAGCTCAGTTGTGTTAACCTCACCATGAGATATCTCGCTAAAAGAGATTCCTTTTTTTATAAGCTCATGAACAAGCTCTTGCTTATTTGTAATCAGGCCTGCACAGCATATTGCAAAAGCACCAAACCTGCTTTCAAAGTTCAAAGGCTGAGGGTCTTTATCAGATATGACTCCAATCCCCATATTGCTCTTTACCACATCACTCCCTTCATAGAACTTTGACTTAAACTGCGAATTTGAGATATTATGTATCTTTTTGGCAGGCTTACCAGTTTCATCAATTATAGAAATCCCGCCATACTCTGTTCCAAGATGGCTGTGATAATCTGTACCATAATATAAAGTAGAAATACAATTGCTATTGCTTACTATGCCAAAAATTCCGCTCATTATTTCCCCTAAACAAAACAAAAGCCAGAAGTATATAAAGATTGTTGAGATGCAGAAGTTAGAAAGCATAATTAATCGACCCAAAGATTTATAAATAACTGTCTAATTATAACAAACAAGGGGTGACTTGATGGACGAAATCCATGATGAATGCGGCATAGCAGCAGTATCTTTAAAGAATGACAAAAAAGCTTTATTCTACCTCTATAGGCTTCTCCTTAATCTTCAAAACCGCGGCCAATTATCTGCTGGGATAACTACATATAACAAAGACAAGCCGCAGCTTATCAACACATACAAAAATATTGGAACCGTAAACGAAGTTTTCAAGACAAGCAATGTACAGAAAAGCATGGAGATATTCAACCGCTATGCAGGAACCAAAGGAATCGGCCATGTAAGATACGCAACATGCGGTGCAGATGACAGATCACACGCACAACCATTTGAAAGAAAACACGGAAGGATCTGGAAATGGTTCAGCTTCTGTTTCAATGGAAACTTAGTTAATTTTGAAGAATTGAAAAAGCCCCTTGTTGAAAAAACAGAATATCACTTCAGCCTTAATAATGATACTGAAATCATAATGCACTACCTTGCAAGACAGCTTAAAGGTGGCAAAAAACCAAAAGAAGTTGATGTATTCAGAAATTTAAGCAAAAAGTTTGACGGTGCTTACAATATTGCTTACATAAACGCTTATGGGGATCTAATAGCTTGCAGAGATCCATTAGGAATAAGGCCCTTAAGCTATGCAGTTAAAGACGGAAATGTCTTTATAGCCTCAGAAAGCAATGCTCTAGCCAATATAGGGTTGTATGATTTCAAATCACTGGAGCCAGGCCACATAATCTCAGTAAAAAACGGAAGTCATTCGATAGAAAGATATGCAGAAACAAAGAAAAAAGCGCATTGCATGTTTGAATGGGTCTATTTCGCAAACGTAAGCTCTGTTTTAGACGATAAATCAGTCTATGTTACAAGAACAAATCTAGGCAAAGAGCTTGCAAAGCTTGAAACAGAAAATATCTCAAAAGAGCATGTAGTGATTCCTGTGCCAGACACAGCAAAAGCAGCAGGAGACGCCTATGCCTATGAACTAGGGCTGCCTTCAATGGAAGGATTGATAAGAAATCGTTTTGTAGGAAGAACATTCATAGAAGGAAACAAAAGAGACGACAAAGTGCTGAACAAATACACATTAGTCAAAGACATCCTAAAAGACAAAAAGATATTATTGGTTGACGACAGCATAGTAAGAGGAACAACCTCAAAAAGAATCGTAACATTCTTAAAAGAGATTGGAGGAGCAAAAGAAGTTCATGTAAGAGTTACATGCCCTCCAATAAAAGCACCCTGCTTCTATGGCATAGACATGTCAACTGTGAGTGAATTATTAGTTCCTCAATATGAAGATAAGATTGATCCTGAAAAGACATCAGATGAGCTCTGCAAAAAGATAGCAGATGATATGGGTGCAGACTCTTTGATCTATCAGACAATACCAGGGCTTATCAAAAGCATAGGATTGCCCAAAGAGGATTTATGTCTTGGCTGCTTAACAGGGCAATACCCTACACCATGCGGAAAATCAATGTACTGCAAAACATTAAAGGATTTTAAAGCAGGCAAAAAAGGCGGAAGAAGCTACGAAAGCTGTAGCTGATGTTAAATCTACCCCATAATACTTAATAGATAGGGTTAAAACGATAGATATTTAAACACCCACATACTTATTTAAGTATAAGAGGTAACTAAGATGGAACTGATATCATTAAAACAAATTTCTAAAGAATCCAAGGTTCTTCTTTTAAAAGAATTGGGGTATGGTTCAGATGGGGAATTTGTTTTAGACTCAAAAAGAGAGAAAGTACTAGATAGATATTTAGAAATTCCAGTAAAAATAGATAATATGGTCATATTTCCAGGAAGTGAAATCATTCTTGATGATAATGAATTAAGTATCTCTAAATATCTTGAGGAGTTTGGAGATGTCTTATGACCCTATTGAAAAGGTAGCAAAAGGTGCTGCCGAAGGACTTCTTGATTGGGGAACAGATTTTATAAAAAAGTTAGCGACAAAGTTTAGGGATAGAAAACTTGGTTTTATTCAAGACCAAAAAACTATCGAGAGAGTAAAAGAACAGTATAGGTCTGATGAACTAGCTTTTTATAAAGAATATATCAAAGACAAAGAAATACTTTTTCTTTTGAAGATGGGTTTAACTTTAAGAAGCTTAGAAAAAGAGAAAGAAGAAGATAGAAGGAAAATTTTAAGAGGTAAGATTTTCAATAAATACCAAATTAAAGGATTGCATATTGCTCAATTCGTAGAAAATGGAATCTTAAGTAGGTACATTGGAATATTGATAGGGGATATTAGTTCTATTGAAAAATTTAAAGAAGATATTATGAATGTATTAGAAAACATAGAAAAACATGTTTTATTTGTTCGAACAAAAGATACGGAAAGAGATATAATTAAACAATCATTTTCGATTACAACTGCAAATATTCCTATGATATTTATTATATCTGGAATAGCATCAGCTGCAGAAATAGTTAAAAAATGTGAAATAAAGCTAAAAGAATTGCTTAAAGATTATGATTTAGAAAAAATAAGTAGTAGTCAAAAAGAAACTCTTGTTTTCAAAAGGATTCTTAAAGAATGAACCTTACTTTAAATTTCTAAGTACAAATCAAATTTTCATTATTCAATTGATTTCTTTATTTTAATTATATCCTTCTCAAATATATTCTATAGTGCTCGGCGGTTTTGGTGTAATATCATAAACAACTTTAATAACTCCAGGAATCTCTGTGGTTATTCTTTGTACAATCTTCTTTAGAATCGGATAAGGGATTTCTGTTATTTCAGCTGTTCTTGCATCTTTGCTTTCAATGCATCTTACTGCGATTATATTGCCATAGTTCCTTCCTTTTGCATTCTCGTCGGATTTCATTGTTGCCATGTCTTTGAATAGAACAGCTAAACATTGAAATGGTTTTAATGGCATCAATTCTTCCTCTACTATGTTGTTTGCTTTTCTTACAATAGCAACTCGTTCTATTGTTACTTCTCCAATAACCCTGCCCATTAATCCTGGCCCTAAGAATGGCATTGTATTGAACCTTGATTGGGGCAATCCTAAAGCTTTTCCCACTTCCCTTACTTCCCATTTAACCAAATCTATTAATGGCTCAACTGTTTTAAAGCCATATTCTTTCTCCGGATCAATGCCTATTTGAGATAAAATATTATGCTGGGTTTTCACTCCTGCTTTTGTTTCTTCAACATCTGGCTTTATTGTTCCCTGCAGCAAGCATTTTGCCCCTGATGATTTTACAGCTTCGCCTAGAACTTTATAGAAAGTGTCTCTGAATATCTTTCTTTTGTTTTCACCATCTTCTTCTCCTTTCAGTGCATTGAAGAACCTGTCTGAGACATCTTTTATCTCTACATTCACCCCTACTTCTGCAAATCTCTGCTTCATTGTTTCAGGCTCATTCTCACGCATCATACCAGTATTTAGAAATATGTTTTTTACCTTATCCCCTAAAGCCTTATGAGCCAACAATGCAACAACAGAACTGTCAACACCGCCTGAAAGGGCATTAATCGCAACATCATTGCCAACTTTTTCCTTTATCTGCTTTATTTGTTCTTCTATGAATTTGTTTACATCCATTTTTTACACCCCCTTTAAAAAAATCAAGTACAGATAATATCCAACTTACCTTCATCAATCGCTTTCTTTATCTCCATAGCGATTCTCTCGCCATAAGAGATAGAATCATGATATAAATAACCAGAATAAGGTGTCGAAATAGTACCAGGCGAACCGGGAATCCTCATAGAAACATCAAATATCACTAATTCCTCTTTTCCTTCCCCAGCAGAAACAGCTCCCTGCAAAGCAAATGGCCCGATTATCCCAGGGGGATGCTCCTTTTTGCATGTAGCAACAAACTTCTCGCCAATATCAAATATCTTCTCAAGTATGCTTTCTTTTGTCGTAACTGCAATATGCCCTGTTTCGATCAGCTTTGGCTTTAAATATTTCAAAACATCAAGCTGCACATCAGCAGGCAACCTCAACAGTCCATCAAGATTTGTCTGCCTTCTTGTATCTGTTCCCATCAACTCAAGCTCATCAGTAAGAGTAGAATAAAAATAATTAAAATTTACATGCGCTCCAACAATATACTCCTCAATCACTGATTTCTTAAGCGCTTCTGCAGTTATTGTCTTAGCCTTCAGCATCTCTTCTGATTTTTGCTTATAGCTCTCAGGGCTATTGCAGAAAAAGAAAGCCCTTTCATAACCACGGGCAGCTTCTGATACTTTAACAATAACTAATTTATCAATTTTAGATGAACTATCATAGATTTTTGGAGTTCTTATCCCTGCTTTCTGTAAAAGATAATACTGATTCTTTGGAACATCTCTCTCCTCTAACTTTACCATTGTCCTTGTCCCAAATATAGGCACCTTAAAGTCTTTCTCTATCTTCTTAAAATCACAATACACCCAAAAATAACGGTTATGGATAAAGATAGTATTCAGTGCAATCAATTTTTCCTGCACTTCTTTTTTTACAATATCCCCAAACTTATCCACCATTATTATTTCGTCAATTATCCCCCTTCCATCTTCCCTTGTCTTGTAATATTTAGCATAAGTTGACTCTCTTCCTTTCTGGCACACTACAACTGTCCTAAAGCCTAATTTCCTTGCTCCCCTGCAAACATCCAAAGCAGAATGCCCTCCTAAAGCACCGATTGTAATTGCAGACTTGTCATAACTTTCAAGAATCTGTGAAACCTTGATAGAAGGCTTCAGCTTCAATACATTTCCGCTAATCTTGCTGACCTTATCCATTACCCTCTCGCCCCCATCTTCAGCGCTTTCTTTAACCTTTCCTACTTCAATCTTTATACCTTTAAACAGATTGTCAAACATTCCTTTTTTCTTTTTTGTTTTTGCGATCTTTTTTGTTTTTGTCATTTTGCTTGCCAAATGACATAAGGAAAAATTTTATTTTTCCTGTTTGCCATCTTACATCAATAGTTTATTCAGTTTATTCTGTTGTATAGCCAATTTTATCTCTCGAGCTATTCTTCTTCCAGTTGACATCGGCTCATCATACCTCAACCAGGTATATGGTGAACCATTAACATAAGGATTTGTACCTGCTACTATCCTTGCAGATATCTCAAAAGTATAGATGCCTTCATCAGGCGTCATGATATTCTCTAAGCAGAAAGGCCCAAATAAGCCGCCAGGAACTAGCTCCTTGCTTATCCTAACTACCTCTTCGCCCATCTTGATAAATCTTGGCAAAAATGACTCTCTGACAACAATCGGAATATTTCCTACAATCACATAGCTTGGATCAACCTTTTCTTTAGGCAATGCCATCTGGTCTCTGGCAGAAATCCTACCTAAGCTATCAACATTACTCTCATACCTCTTATCAAATCCCATCAGCTCTGTCTCGCCTGTTAAAGGGCTGTGAAAATAATGAGCATACATATGAACCCCTAAAATATACTCTTGCATTACATATTTCTTGCTGTTAGGATGAAGTTTTATCTTCTTTTTGAAATCTTTATAGTTCTTAGCTAAGAAATATCCTTTTCCACCGCCTGCTCCGTGAAACTTAACAATTACAGGCGTATCTATATCTTTAGGATCATTAAACAAACGAGGTAATTTTAAGCCTGCCTTTTCAAGCCATGTTTTTTCTATTACCCTGTCAGATTCCCACTTCAATATCTTCTTATTCCCAAAGTAAGGCACCCTTAATTTCTCTATCCGGTCAATGTCCATATAAGATATAAAAGAAGCGTGTGGAATAATTATGGCATTCTCTTTCAAAAGCTCATCCTGAACAGACTCAAAATCATCATAAGAATCAATAGTTATTATCTTGTCAGCAACCCTAAACTGCTGATATGGCTTTTCTCTTCCTTTCGTAACAACAACAATCGTAGAAAATCCCTCGTCTTTCGCTCCTTTCAATATCTGAAGCGCAGAGTGAGAGCCAATAGTAGCTATCTTGTATGCTTTGTCTACCACCATATAATTAGGGAGGGGGTTTAATATATAAATCATTCGGTTTTTGGATAGTCGAATGCTTTGATAAACCTCAACCCCCATTTTTAATTTTCGATTTAAGGCACTTTTTGTCGTCAGTAAGGGTTTAAATCAAAAAACCCATAAACTTCTGTTAAATCGCCTGTATTTAAGTTT
>Ga0180007_10001416_pt1 | contig 32976 bp, 34 predicted proteins | sample MM_PC_MetaG_FD_121122 | JGI IMG/M metagenome (GOLD analysis project Ga0180007, IMG submission 121122) | Groundwater microbial communities from the Aspo Hard Rock Laboratory (HRL) deep subsurface site, Sweden - MM_PC_MetaG | ecosystem: Environmental > Aquatic > Deep subsurface > Groundwater... | reverse complement strand
ATAATCAAATGAGGGTGTAGTGGCCTCTAATTGATTCATCTTTAGTGCTTTGGCCTTCTTGGAGGTTTTTTACTATTAATTACTTTTATTTGCTTGACAATCTATAGTAAGTCTCCTTCATATTCTTTTATTTTTCAAAAAGAATCAGTTTTTGTTTTAAATCAACGTGAAGTGGTCCTGAATATCCACGCATGCTTCCATCTTTACCTATGACTCTGTGACATGGAACAACGATCCCAATAGGATTCATTTTGCATGCCTGACCTACTGCACGGATTGCTTTTGGTCTTCCTATCTGAATGGATATATCTTGATAACTTCTGGTTTGTCCATAAGGTATGGTTAATAAAGCATTCCAAACCTCTTGTTGAAAGAGCGTACCTCTTCGATATTTAATTGGTAGATTAAACTCTTTTCGATCATGTGAAAAATATTCTCTTAACTGTTTGGTGGTTTCTTCAATCAATGGGTCTTGATCCGTTTCGAGATTCAAGTCATTAATCATCATATCAGTCAAGTAGTTTCCATCAGTCATGAAAAAAATCATGCCCATAGGGCTTTTGAATTTACCTATCATAAATGACTTCCTTTGCTTGATTTACTTAATGTCTATTTTGATTTGTCTTTTCGTGGAATATGCTATCAATTAATATAATAACTGCAAGTAAATAGGGAGCTCTTGCTTCATCTTGAATGGTAATGACATATGAATCACCCCAAGATATCCATTTCTTTTGGACATTTGCAAGTTCAACTCCATCTTCAAACAATGTAAAATTGTGAGCAAAATAATCGCCTTCTAAAGATATGTTTCCTAATGAGCTTTCAATCTCAACTTTTGGCTTAAGAATCGAAAATTGTCTTTTGATGACAGCAACTTCTTTACCCTCAGGATCAGAAAGATAATACTTCGCTAAGAAACTAAGAACTTTTCTTCGAAAATTGAATAATACAGTATCAGTTGATGTTTCAATAAACTTCATCTTTCTAGCTAATGAAAATAACTTACCCTCACAATGAAAGATCACATTTTGTTCTTGATCAAAAACCTTGTAACGATCTCTAAATGAAAACACTTTTTGTTTCATGTAATAATTTTTCATATAAGCCTCTCTTTACTTCGAATTTTCTTATGCTTTTATTATACAATAATTACATTAAATATTTAAATATCCGTTTAAAATACCTCATTAATTTGACAAAAAAAAGATTGAAGTGATTCAATCTCTAAATAAATTGTGTGTTATATTAAATCTTACTTATTTCTTCTGATTTTGTGAAACTCGATACAAAACAATTTCTGTAATTAAAGCTTCAGGCAATGGTAAATCATACGGAAACTGAATGGCGCCTTTTGAATGCTTATAATGCCCTAATTTATGCTCAAATGGCTCAATACCTTCACTTGAAGGATAAAATCCTAAATGATTTTTTTGAGCAGCAAAGTGAACCAAGTTTCCGTTTAAGTAAAAGGTTGGCATTTGATAACTCATCTTTTCAACTGCTTTTGGTGCTGCAAGATGAATTAGATTTCGTATTTGTGTAAGCTTGCTCTTTATATTGCCTTCAAATTTGTTAATGTATTCAGTAACCAAATCAGTCATATCAAACCCTCATCTTTTAATTCTCTTATTTTCTTCTTTAAGTTTAACGCATTTCTATTGGAATCAATTCCAAAGCCATCCAACCAATTTCTAATCCATATCCATCAAGATCTGTAAACGTACGAACATACATACCTTCACCCATAAGTTCAGCAGGTCTTATTTCTTTAGCTCCAAGAGATAATGCAATATCACACATCTGATTAACTTCATCTACACTAGAAAGCATGAGCGAATTGAGCTGATTCAAATGATTACCTCTTGGTGTTAAATCATGATTGGGTATGAATGATTTAAAAATATCATCTTCTAATAACATGAAGTAATTTGTCTTTGATAATTGAATGCAGGATACTTTATCATTTGAAAAATGATTAATTTTCTTAAATCCTAATTTGATATAAAATTCAGTACTTTTTTTTACATCTTTAACTGCGAGATTGACGAAAAGTGTTTGCATATAAAACCTCATTCTGTATTAAAATACATACATATTTTAACACATCAAATATATCTAGGCTTTTAAAATGCTTGACTTCAGGTTTTCCTTTTCTCTTAGCAATTTCTCTTTGTTTGGCATATGATCTTTTAATAAAAATGATGCCCAGTTTCTATCCGTTTTACTTTCATTAACTTCCCAAAACTTCAAACGATCAACATACCACTTAATCTCCTTGCTGATGTCATCTTCATTCATCGCCCCATTTTGCTGTCTGACAAAAGCCGTCAATCCATACATCAAAAGACCTATTGCATGTGTTTCCACATGAACTGTACCTAGAACATGGCCCATAGCATGAGCTGCAGCACATGCTGCTAAATCGTGTGAAACACTTGCTGCAGCTTGATGCGAAGCAAGTGCTGCTCTTTTAGCCTCAGGCATTTTGATTTCACCTTTTGACCACTTAATTGTGGCATCAAGTGCTTGTCTTGGTCTCTTGTCATCTGGATATCTTTGTTCAAAAATGGACAATACACGAGGTGCACAATCAATAACCCATAAGACTAGTGTTCTATGATTCTGATTCTCAATTAATGTTCTAATCTGTTGTAGTTCAGGGCTTTGCCTATTAAACAAAATACTTTTCATCATTCGCCCCTCATATCAATGATATCCTTTTTTCCATTTATAAAATCCATTGATAACTTCACAGATTGACCTATTGCTTGATCAATATCGTCATCTGTTACTCCAAATGTTTGTGTGATAAGTTCCTTATCAATATAGGCATGTCTTGTCATAATCTCGACCAATCCTATGAGATCAAGCCCATTTTCTATATGCTTTTTTTTATATTCTTTTACTTTTGATTTCATAACAAGAAGGTAAATGAATTTGGGAATGGTGATAATCTTTTTATTTGGAACACCCATGTATTTATGGAAAATAGAAAGCATTTCTTTCCAAGACATGTTGTAGTATCCTATTGGATAATTTTGTCCATGATTCTTGATTTCTATCGCAGAAGCAATGCACTGGCCAACTTGTTTGACTGTCAACATCGTTGTTCCACCATTTGGATAGAGAGTCAATCCCTTCATTTTTTCAATTTGCTCGATTAAAAAAGTCCAGACTGGTTTTCTTCCTGGTTGAGTTCCAAATATATATGGCAGTTCCAAGACAGACACACTCGTATTGTCATCTGCAAATGATAATGCCATTTCAGCCTGATCAATTCTGCTTTTAATATATGGATGCTTGTGATATAAATCTAACTCTTTCCATACTCGTGCAAAATAAGAGAAATAGGAACCAAGTACGACAACATGTTTCACACCTGATTCTTTAGCTATTTGAATCATCTTTTTTAAAGGAATGATATTATACTTGGCATAAAAATCATAGATTGGTTTTGTGCCTTCAATACGTTCATCAACTCCAGCAGCAAAAATAAACCCATCCATCCCAAACATCAAATCTTTGATTTGTTGATCGGAGAGTTCAAGATAATTGGCAAATATAAGTTTCATCTCTTTTGGTATTTTGGCATTTATCGGAAGAGGGGGTAATGCAATTGAAGATACGTTATGACCTCTTCTAATGAGTTCAAAAGCAGCTTCAGATCCTAATAATCCTGTTCCACCAACCATAAATATATTCATATGCACCTCCAAAATAAATTCCTTACATTATAGAATCATTTTAAATTTAGCAAAGCAATAGACTCCACGTGAACCGTCTGAGAAAACATATCAACTGGTTGAACAGATATAAGATGATAACCTTTTAATAAAACAAGAATATCCCTCATTTGAGTTCTAGGATCACATGAAATATAGACAATCTTCTTTGGTTTAAGTTCTAATAAAGCATTTAAAAAGATATCAGTCGAACCTTCTCTTGTTGGATCCATAATCAAACAATCGACTCTACCCTTGTAAGATTTTAAATAGGTTTCAACATCACTATGAATCAATGTTACGTTTGAAACTTGGTTGTGCTTTTTATTGATCATTGCATCCTGATATGAAGATTGATTAGATTCAATAGCGATGACTTCTTTAGCTCTTTTTGAGGCTAATAATGCGATTGTTCCAATTCCTGAGTATGTGTCCATGACAATATCGTTAGGCTGAATTTGAGCTAATTCTAGAGCAGTTTGATAGAGCTTTATCATTTGCACTGGATTAACCTGATAAAATGATTTTGAAGATAATCTAAAGGTAATATCATCAATCTTGTCTTCAATATAACCTTTACCATAAATGACTTTTTCCTCATCAAGAAGCACTAATTTTGTTTTTTTGCGATGAATGTTTTGAATAACAGTTTGAACCAATGGATGCTTAGAAACAAGATCAGCTGCAATTTTCTTACCATTAGGTAACAATGTTCCATTTGTAGCAATCACAACCAACATTTGATTGTTATCAAATGATTTTCTAATCATCACATGTTTTACGATGCCTATATTAAGATCAATATCATATGCTGGAATCTTATACTTATTGAGAAGTTCTTCAATAGAAGACAAAACAGCATTTCCAGACTCGTCTTGAATATGACATTTTAAGTAAGCAATGATATTTTTACTATTTTCTTGGAATAAACCAAGTCTCAATTTTTTGTTGATAGATGTAGCACTTGCAACTATTTTATGTCGATAATGGAGTGGTTTTTCATTTTTAATCATGGGTAACAAATGGGTGACAATATGATTTCTTTCAATCAATTTAGAGATATATTCGCTTTTCATTCTTACTTGTTCATCATATTTGATGTGAAGAAAATCACAACCACCACATTCGTAAAAAATCGGACAAATGACTCTTGTACGATGAATTGATTTTTCGATAATGTCATGCTCATGAATCACCTTATTTTTGCGATTAATGAATGTTGCTTTCTCTAGAGGCAACATATAACGCACTTTTAAGTTATTTTCACAAACAGATTCAGTTAAATCATTAAGTTTTAAACATGTGATTTCCATAAGTTACCTCTTTTCTATTATAACATCAAAAAAGAAAAAGGGCTGAGCCCTTAAACTTTTCTAATCATTCTTTATTTCTTTTCAAGTAGCTCTTGATACTTGATTTTATATATTTCTTCAACTGCAAGACTTAATTTAGTTACCACATTCATTTTTGTTAATGGATAGATATAATATGTGTCATCATGTGTTGATAAATCAAGACAATCCCCTTTACCAAAATAATTATATTCTATATGAAGCCCATACATAGAAAGCGGAGGTTTTTCTAACTCAAGCTTATGACCAAATTCTTCTCCTTCAAGAACGAATCCATTGATATCATGCTTGATTTTACCTTTACCTAATGGAATGTATCCATCTGCATTAGGTAATGATTCAATATTGACTTCATCTTCGAAATAATACTTACCTTCTTCTATTTGCTTTCTAACTTGTCTGCGCTCAAATTCATACCAATCAGGGATATGAGGAAATTCAGTGACACCTTCTGTTGCTTGTAGTCTTCCATAAACATCCATGACATAAGTTTTCTTACATGAAGTACACCAAATCTTATCCTGAGCAGAATCCATAACATGTTCTTTCAAGCAGCTAGGGCACTGATATAGTGGTTTGTGAAGATTTTTTGCTCTATCTTTAAAATCAATTTTAATTTTATTATCAAATTGCCATTGATATTCATCATAAACAAATGCTTGATTGATACGATCATTAATTTCAGCAATCGTTAATGTTTCAATTTCATCTTTTGTAATGATCTGAGTCATATCAGCTTTTAGTGGTACCTTTCGCATATCTAAATTCCATACCGGTTGAGTTAAATAATTGCCATGCATATTAAGCATAACAACAGGATGCTTGAGCACTTTCACCATTTTGCCTAATGATTCAGGTAAAATAGCTGTCGTTCCAATTAAAGAATATCTAGCCTCTGGATAGATTGCAACAATATTTTTTAATTTTTCCAAGCTGTATTTTATTTGTCTTACAAGTTTTATATCGCTTGTAAACTTGCGTTTACAAATTGCTCCAACATTTCTAAGTAACCATTCACGATTGATGAATCCATCAATAGCAACTATGTAATTAGCTCTTCTTGGAAATATAGCTGCAGTTGTTACCTTAAAATCGATAAACGCATGATGAGTTGCAAGTAAAATATAAGGAGGCTTTAGCCCCTTCATATCAACCTTATTAATCTTTAATTTTCTACTCCAAACTGTTGGGAAGCTTAATAGATAAGCCAAAGGGGTTAAAAAGAATCTTTCTTTGACCGGTTTTTTATCAAAATCAAATCTTATAAGTTCTTTCATGTACTCATTCCTTTTCCTATTTTTAATAGTCTTTTGATAAGAAAACTACTTGATTATTACCTTTGCTTTTAGCTAAATACATAGCGTGATCTGCTCTATTAATTGCTTGTATCAAACTCTCTTTTTTATCTTGAAGTGTAACCCCAACAGAAATTGTTGTCTTTAAACCCTGCTTAATACTTCTTGTTACAGAGTTTTTAACCAATATTCTTAATTTTTCAGCAACAAACTCTACATTATCCTGATCAACATTTCTAAGGAGAACTAAAATTTCATCTCCACCATAACGAATAACAAAATCATTACCCTTTAAATTGTATTGAATCGTTTTTGATATGGTTTTTAGAACCTCATCACCAATTAAGTGGCCATGTTTATCATTGATTAATTTAAAGTCATCCACATCAATAAACAGTACACCTAGTCGATCTTCTTCAGGCATCCCTTTGATTAGTGTAGGAAACTCATCATGCAGGAATCTTCTATTAAATAATCCTGTCAATGGATCAATGAGTGACAATTTCTTTTGTACAAGCAGCTCTTCTAGTAATAAATTTCTTTCAGTCACATCCGTAAATACTTCAATTGCTCCAATAATCTTGCCATTTTCCTCATATGGAATCACACGCACATGGACTCTAACACGATGTCCATTCTTATGATGAAGATAAATGAAATGCTCAATCACTTGATTGATTTTAATGCTCTCAACCAGTGGGCAACCGTCCAAACATAATTGTTTTCCTTCATCATCCACATGATTCAAACGATTATCAAAACAAAAAGAATTGACCATCTCTGTTTTTTCAAAGCCCTGATTTGTGATGCAGCAGGATTAAAATATAGAATCTTACGTTCAGTATCCACTATATAAATCGCTTCATGAAAGGATTCAAATAGTAATCTTAACTTTTCTAAAGTTTGCATGATATACCTCTTTATGATTTATTTTGAAAACCTTGACGCTTTTGACTGCCCCATGATCCACTTTCCTTGAGTGCTGAAAATGTAGAGAAAACTCGTTGTATGCTCATCAATTGTCTATACCCGAAATTCTCAATTATTGCTACTAAGACCAGTATAACAGTTTCTTTATTAGAGTAAAAGACATTTCTTTTTTCTGCTATATATAAAGAGAATAACGAAATAACAATACCAAACCCAATGGTTACTGCTAATAATATGATAACAAGCACTGAATTTAGAATGCCAAGAAATAAACCGGTAAATAATGCAAGATATCCTATAACTTCTAGGAAAGGACCAATCATTTCAAAGGTGAAGAAATATGGAAAACTAATCATACCAGGTTGTTTATACCGAGGATTAAGCAATATTTTTCGATGATAACTAAGAATATCTAATAAACCTCTTTGCCATCTATTTCTTTGCTTGAGTAGGCTGTGCAAATCACTAGGCAATTCTGTATAGCAATTGGCATGATGAACATATTCAACACGATATTTCTTTTTAGATTTCAATGCTTCATAGGTCAAGCGAACGACAAGTTCCATATCTTCACCTACTGTATCTTTTTTTAGATCACCACTAATAGTTAAGTATCCACCTGTATCTAATAAGGCTTTTCTTTGAAAAAGTCCAAATGCACCTGATATGATAAGTAAACTATGTAATTTTGACCATCCGATTCTTCCAGTTGTAAAAGCTCTTAAATATTCTAGTGTTTGAAAACGTACAATACTCTTTTTACCTAAGCCACTATGCTCAATCTTCCCTTTGTCGACAATACATCCATTGACAGGCACAATATTTCCACCTAATGCAATATGATTGGTCGAATGATCCAATGACACACTCATCAGTTTTAATAGTGCATCTTCTTCTAGAAGCGAGTCAGCATCAATTCCGCAGACATAATCATTCTTGGCTACATTAATACCTAAATTAAGAGCATCTGCCTTACCACCATTTTGTTTGTCAACAACAATCAAATTGGGAATTTGTTTATTAACATAAACACCTCTGAGTGCCTTTGTCTTTAGCTTAAGATTAAAGAAGGGGTGTTTTCTTTCTAGCTCAAAATGATCGATTAAGACTTGAATCGTCTGATCTTTTGATCCATCATTAACGACAATGACCTCATACTTAGGATACTTCAAGTTGAGTAGAGATGTGACACTTTCGATGATGCTTTTTTCTTCATTATATGCTGGTGCTACAATAGATATACTTGGCAGTATATGATGCTCGAATAATAAAGTTTGAGTCTTTATTTCCCATAATGCAATACGTTCTTTAGCCCCTTTGACAGAAATCAGTAATAAGAAGATATATATCCCATTTGCAAACAAGAAATAAGCCACTAAATAACGATTTACACTTACCACAAAGAACTCAAATATTTGAACATTCCCACTGAAGATGATTCGTAGATTGGAAAAGAAAAAGATGAGTGGAAAGATCACAACTGAAAATATAATCCATCCAATAATCCATGATACTTTATTTCTCTCGATAGGTGACTTTTCTCTAGGTATCACGGGTTGCTTCTGTTTTGGAATATCTGTTTTTTTCAATACTTTATCTTTTAGATAAATAGAAAACTGTTCGTATAAATAATAATCTCTTTTTGAATACTGTATGATTAATGGAAGCAATAATGATTCAATCTCATCACTTTTGTTTAGGTTAACAAAATCGATGAAATCTTCAATGATATGTAGTTTGAGCATGTCCTCTAAGATGAGTTTGATATATTCAAATCCACTAGATTCCATTTTCAACATCAAATAATCAATCCGGTGCGATAGAACCTTTGCTATTGCCATCTGTTGAAATCTATTATTGTTATTCTTATATTTTCTTAGGACAAAAAGCAATAAGTCTGATGAATCATAAACAATCTTGGATAAACTATTGGTTCGATCCTCATCCAGTGGTGATCCATTCATTGAGTTAAGGATATTATCAACCATATTTTCATTGACGATTGAGGCTGCTGCTCTAATGGCAACCTTCTTTATTGCATCATCTTGATTTTTGCAAAATATATCATTGGCAATTTCTTCAGGATACATTTTAGCAATCGCTTCTATAGCTAAAAACTTGATATCCTTTTCTAATACAGATTCATGAAACATTCTAAAAACGTATTTTTTTAGTTCAAGATCAACTGTATTGCCTGAAAGCTCTATGAGTAATTTTTTTACTTCACTTCGTGAGTCATTGAAATAATCAGGTACAAATGTCTTGATTTGATTGTAGTGATTTTTCATTAATGACCTAATCCAATGCTGATAGTTTTCGGTTGAACATTCAATGCTATTCACAATGTGATTAAAAATTTCGTGATCGATGATGGGTATCATCGAAAATATCAGATAAAATAAGACACTTTCATTTTTTTCCTTATACAATCTTTTTTTAAGCAATTCCCAAGATAAATCTGTTTTAAGTGTGCTGATATAAAAAATAGCAATCTTACGTTTGATGCTCGATAACGAATTTAGTTTTCTTTTTTGGCTAACAGCAAATCTTGTCTTGCTTAAATCAGTAATGACTCTTTTTCTTACTTCTGGTTCTATTTCTACATGTGTTTCAATATCAATATACGCATCAAAAAAGAACTGATTTGTTAATTCAGTCGTTATTTCTTCCTGATCAAAATATTTTTTAAAGAGATAATCTCTTGCCTCACCTTTTAATTTTATAACGCGTCTATTGAAATGCTTTTGAATCATGATGGCAATTATGAGAAAAATCGATAGAGCGACAAAACTATAGAATATCATCCATGCTGTCAGTACACTCATTGCTGCTTCACCCATGCCTTGTATCTTTTCACATGTCCAATCAATTCATCGGGTATGATTGGCTTTTCTAACATCAGATTGACATTGAGTGAGTTACCACGTTTGATGTTTTCTAATGTTTTGTTATGTGAAACCATGATAAAAGGAATCTTTTGAAAATCTTTGCTTTCATTGAGCATTTGTTTAAGTGTGAACCCATCGATCTTTGATAAGTTGATTTCAGAGATAATGACATCAATTGAATTGTCTTTGATAAGTTCGATTGCTTCTATTACACCATGTGCAATCTTAACATCGAAATTGATTCTCTTGAAAATTCGATTAAGCATATTGAGATTGACTTCATCTTCATCCACAAGCAAGATGCAACCATCAGAAATGGTATGATTTATCGTGCTGCGATCAATAATGGAGCCATCACCTTGTTTTAATGCCATTTGCCCTCTTTGAATCAATAAATCAAAAATAGCTTTAATCTTTTGATCAGTATCCAAATTTGGATCAATCTCATTTAAATCTACAGTGCTAATTGCAGCTGAAACCTTTTCAATAAATAAATTGGACTCAGCAATTCTATTTCTAAAGTTAACTGAAGATGATTCAATATTTTTTGGTACAGTGGACTCTTGATAAACAATGATACCCGGACCATTTTGTTTGAACACTAAGGAATCTGGTCTCATCACTTGCTGAATCTCATATGACATATGTCTTATGGCTTCATCACCAGCCTGTTTTCCATATTGTTGATTGATATTCATCAAATGATCTAATTGAACTAAAATAAATCCTTTTGTCTTGTCTGCATTTCTTTCTTTTTCTAAATCACTTTTTAAAAGCTGTGTGAAAAATTCTTGATTGTATAGTTTGGTTATTGGACACTTCATAAAGTTATCCATTGTATTAGAGATTTCGCTATTCAACTGTTCAATATGTTCTTCCAATTCAGTGTTAGCTTGTTTTAGTGAATTTGCTTTTAAAGTCATTTCTATAAATTTGGATAAGTAGATATTTGGCTTCTCTATGCCATATTCATCATAGTATCTGTTAACTAAAGGCTCAAGCATGGTAATCCATTCGATACCTTTTTTAACATAGATGTGTTCAAAGAAAAGATGCCATAATTTATACCCATCCAATGAAGTTTTATTTAACATCAAGGGATCAGGTTGAAGACCAATGGGTGTGCCTACGAATGTATTGAGTATCTCTATTTTTGAATAAATCTTTAACAAATGATTAATCATATGATTGATAATTTCACGATAATTAACAGTTTTGTCACCTTTTGAATCAACTGTGAAAACTTGATAATTATTATAGAAGTCAAGCAATAATTCATAAGAAAATATAGACTCAACGATCTGCTTTGAAATAAGATATCCCATGGATGGATAAATGGATTGTACATCAAAATCACGTACTATTCTGAGTGGCTTTTGGATATAACTACTGCTTGGCATATTACTCTTGTGAAATGTGAAAATTGAATTTTTAATTTGATTGATACTAGGTGATACTTCACGATCGTAATCACTTGAAAATAAAGTGGACGAAAAAAGTGCCAATACTGAAGGCATATATGTCATAAACATATCAGGAAAAGGTAGGAAAATCATTGGGATAAATTTAAATACTATTTGGTTTTGACTCACTAATTGATAATTCATTTCATCAATTAGTTCAACTTTAATTGTCTTTAGATACTTAATTTGTTGTTCAAAATACTTATTAGTTACAATAATTCCTGCAAATCCACGATTAACAAAATCATTTAAAACAATAAAAGTGGATGCATTAATATGATGCAAGATGATATGAGTTATCTGATTCATTTCTGCATATTTTGTGAGTGTTGAATAAAATAAATCCAATACTTGAATTGGAGGAACATCGATTAATATGACTAGATCATTATAAAAAACAACATAATTGTTGTAAGCAAATCTATTTTTCATTATAAAAGGACCTAAATGATTAATATTCTGCTTGATTACAGTTTTCTCTAGAGAATCAATCATATTTAACCTCCTTGAGTTCTACCTATATATTACCATATAAATTAGACTTTATCATGATGAAATTTCTAGTTTCTTTTACTTCTTAAAAAGAAAAAAAGCCTAGTTTCCTAGGCTATGAGATTCATTTTCTTAGCAGTTTTATAAATGATTTCTACTGCTTTATCAAGTTGGTCTTTGGTGTGTAGTGCTGATACCATACATCTTATTCTTCCCTTTCCCTTAGGAACAGTAGGAAATATGATGCCTGATACATAAACCCCATTCTTTAATAAGTTCTTGGAAAATTCCATAGTGAGGCTTTCATCACCAATCATGATTGGTGTAATTGGAGTCTCACTCTTTCCGATATCAAACCCAAACTCAACAAGCTGTTTCTTGAAATAACGTGCATTATCCCACAATCTATCTGTATACTCGCTTGATTCTTCTAGCATATGAAATGCTTCAATGATTGCTGCAACTGCAGAAGGCATCATGGATGTCGAAAATAGGAGTGGTCTACCACGATGGAGCAGCCATTCTTTCATTGCAAGTGATCCACAAACATACCCGCCAACAACACCTATTGCCTTAGATAATGTACCAACGATGAAATCGACTTGACCATGTAAACCGAAATAGTCAACTGTTCCTCTACCTGATCTACCTAAAACTCCCGAACCATGTGCATCATCCACATAAGTGAGTGCTTTATATTTTTTAGCTAATTTAACAATTTCTGGTAATTTTGCTATATCTCCATCCATAGAGAAAACACCATCTGTAATAATTAGCACATTATGATATTGATCTCTTTTTTCTTTTAAAACAATCTCTAAAGAGTTCATGTCACTATGCTTATAAACAGCTCTACTTGCTTTTGACAACCTGACACCATCAATGATAGATGCATGATTAAGCTCATCTGAGACAATTAAATCATGTTCATCAGTAATTGCTTGAATGACACCTGCATTGGTTGCAAAACCAGATTGAAAAACAAGTGCAGCATCTTCATGCTTAAATCTAGCAATCAAACGATCTAGCTCTTCATGAATGGTCATATTGCCTACAATCGTTCTGACTGCACCTGATCCGACTCCATATTGATCAATTGCTGCTTTCGCAGCATTTTTTAATCTTGGATGATTTGCAAAGCCTAAATAGTTATTCGAAGATAAGTTAATGACTGGTTTGCCATTGAGTTTGATAATGGCATTGCATGGCCCATCATTGATTGGTAATTTACGATAAACTCCATCTGATTTGAGTTCATTAACTTTTAAAAGTAAATACGACATATTTGCCTCCTTAAATTATGGAATAAGAACAACCTTTCCACTATTGCCTGATGCCATCAATTGAACTGCTTCGTCAACTTGAGATAATGGAAAAACATGAGTGACTATCTTATCTAGATCTAGTTTGCCACTATCGATTAAGCCAGCAACTTGATGCCATGATTCATATAAAATGCGTCCAACAACACCATAAATTGTAACACCCTTAAAGACGACATCATTGGATAGATCTATTTCTATATTTTGTGGAGTAATACCTAACATAGACATTTTTCCACCTGGCTTAATGTATTTAAATGAGTCTTCTATAGCTTGCTTATTTCCTGAAAATTCAGCAACCACATCAACACCCATGCCATCTGTTTCCTCTAAGACACGTTCAATAACATTTTCTTTAAGTGGATTAATGACAACATCAGCACCTAATTCCTTAGCTAATTTAATTCTATAATCATTGATTTCAATAGCAATAACCTTGCTTGCTCCCACAGCTTTTGCTATATTTACCCCCATCATGCCAATGGGTCCACAACCTACTACTGCTACTGTTTTACCAGTTATTTTGAAGTGTAACATCGTGTGTACAGCATTTCCTAATGGTTCTTGAATAGATAGATATTTAGGGTCTATATTTGGACTGTTTACGATAAGGTTCTCAGCTGGCATACGCGCATATTCAGCGAAACAACCATCTGTATCTACACCTATGATTTTTGTATTCTTGCAGATGTGAAATTCTCCTCTTCTACAAAATTCACATTCGTGACAAACAATGTGCGTTTCTGCAGAAACAATATCACCAAGCTTAACTTTTTTAACTTCACTGCCGACTTTTAATACTTCACCACAAAACTCATGACCAACAGTTAGTGGAGGTTTGATTCTTCCTTGACTCCAACGATCCCATTTGTAAATGTGAACGTCTGTTCCACAGATTGATGTTGCTAGAACCTTGATTAAGACATCATTAGGGCCTAAAACATCTGGAACTTGTTTCTTTACAATCTTGAAACCAGGTGCTCTGGTTTCTTTGATTACAGCAGTCATTTCCATTTTTTAATGCTCTCCTTTTATTCAATTCATCGTATCTTTAATTTTATTATACACGCTCGCTAATGCTAAGTGTATCATGATTTCTCTTTTTAATATTTATCTTGAACAATTCTAAGTAAAGCAGCTCCAGATTGATTGAGTTTGACTAAATAATGCTTATCATTAAAGATGAATCCAAAGTCGCGTCTTAAGGTGATAGTAGCATTAGAAATTTCCTTAATCGGAATCATTTCTTCTAGCGCACCTGAAATATGAAGTTTGTAATCATGGTAGTCAATTTCAATTTCACCAACTTCATCTAAATGATCATCTTCAGTACTCATATAATTTAAGAACCCTGATGAATGAATCTTTGTTTCTCTGAGTTTAGCTGAAAAGTTTCTTTGAAACTTATTCCATTCCAACAAGCTATCATATTTAAAATCATGAATAAACCCATACTGATCCATGGTGCCTTCGTGATGACATGACGTGCATCTCATATGGTTATTTTCTGACTCTATGGTATTAACTGATTCACAAAATGGGCACACATAAACCACATTTTCGATACCTTCAGCCAGTTTTTTTCCTGGATGAGGAATCATATTTTCTCTTTGATAATCATAATCATTGTGATAGAGTGCATCTTTAATGATTGTATTGATATCTTCTAATTCAAGTTCTTTGATTTTCTCTTTAGGAATGGTAAGTTGATAGTTTAAGTGTATCTGTCTGTTTTTTCTTTTTCCTGTTGCCCATCTTGGTTTAGACAAGTATCCACCACTGACATTGCATGTTAAAACATCCACTTCTAGCTTTTTAATGAGCTTCATGGTTGATTCTTCTATATAATTTGTTTCACCATAGAAAGTTGTATCTCCCTCAGGAAAGATTAAGATGGGATATCCTCTACGAATGGTAGAAATTAAGTCTCTAACTGTTGATGTATCGCTTGCTCCCTTGGCTTTGGGTATGACATGAGCGACTTGAGTCACTAAAAACTTCGTAGGTTGTTTTTTGAACAATGTTTGGGATGCTACGATAAAAGGAACTTTTCTAAATGGCAAAGGGACATGTATGACATCAAATAAAAAAGTGTGATTTGCAAGCATGATATATGGTTCTTTTCTTTTAAAATTGACACCCTGTCCAACAGTAACTTTTCTTTTAGCATCCATTCTCATCCAAATATGCACCAATGGTCTGATCAAATTCATAAGAAAAGCTTGTTGTTTATCTCTATTTTTTCTTTTCATAGATTCTCCAAAAGTAAATATCCTTGAATAAGGATGAGTGTTTTTGAATCTTGGATTTGATTATTTTTGATTAAGCTTTTGACTTCTTTCAAACTTAAAAGGATGGTCTCGATATTTTCATCTACATCCATCGCTTTAGGATTTTCAATTTTTTCGCAGTTTTTTGCTACAAACAAGTCGATATATTCATTGGAATATCCGACACATGGATAAATGCGTTGAAAGAATTTGATATCGTTTGATACATAACCTGTTTCTTCTTCCAATTCTCTTTTTGCACATAACAAACTATCTTCATTTTCATCATCTTTTTTGCCAGCTGGAATTTCTAAATTCACTTTTTGAATTGGGTAACGATATTGGTTAATCAAAATGAACTGATGATCTTTAGTTATGGGTAGTATTGCTGCAGCACCTGGATGCTTGACATAAACTCTTTGGCTTGTATTTTGATTGTCTAAAATAACTTGATCCTCATAAAGTTTCATAAATGAACATTCATAGACAAGCTTGCTTGATTTTGTAGTTTCTTTCATTTGATAACCCCTTTAAATCGGATATTTAGATTTCTATTGTCTGATATTTTTTGACCTGATCTTTGATTAAGTTCCCACCATAAATATCATAAGTCACAATAGCAGGAAAATCCTTAACTTCTAGCTGATAGATGGCTTCTGGTCCTAATTCTTTATATGCGATGATTTCACTTTTTAGAACGCATCGGGATAATAAAGCCCCAGCTCCACCAACAGCTTGAAGGTAGACAGCTTGTTCTTTAATCATATCTAAGATAAAATCATCACTTCTGTCACCTTTTCCTATCATGACCTTAAGTCCTTTTTTCATTAAAGGCACACTATATGCGTCCATGCGATAACTTGAAGTCGGACCGCATGATCCTATGGGACGATTAGGTTTTGCCGGTGTTGGTCCTGTATAATAGATGACTTGACCATTAAAATCAACAGGCAACTGCTGTCCTTGATTTAATGTTTCAACCATTTTTTTGTGAGCTGCATCTCTTCCAGTAAAAATCGTACCTGAAATATAGACGATTTCTCCAGCTTTCATGTTCATAATATCTTCTTGTGTGATTGGTGTTTTAAGTTTCATCATTAGACCTCCTATATCACAATTGATTTGTGTCTTGAAGCATGACACTGAATATTAATAGCAACTGGCAAAGATGCGATATGACATGGGTAAGATGCGATTTTAACTGCTAGAGCAGTTGTTGTTCCACCAAATCCCATGGGTCCAACACCAAGTTGATTAATTTCTGATAAAAGTTCTTTTTCTAATTGATTAAGGATTGGATCCGGATTTTCATCAAGGATATCTCTCATCAATGCTTCTTTAGCAATTAATGCTGATTTCTCTAAATTACCACCAATACCAACACCTACAACCAACGGAGGGCAAGGTTTACCTCCAGCATAAAAAATGGTGTGCAGCACCAGTTTTTTGATGCCTAAAATGCCATCTGATGGAATCAGCATTTTAACAAGACTCATATTTTCACTGCCGCCACCCTTAGGCGCGAGTGTTATCTTTATTTTATCTCCAGGAACCATCTTAAGATGAATGATAGCTGGTGTATTATCATTGGTATTGATACGATCTATCGGATGTTTCACAACTGACTTGCGAAGCAATCCTTCTTGATATGCCTGTCTGACACCTTCGTTTACGGCATCATAGATATCAAAAGAAAAATGAACATCGTATCCCACTTCTAAAAAAACAACCACCATGCCCGTATCTTGACACATCGGTTCATGGGCTTCAAGTGCAATCTCATCATTTTCGATGATCTGCTCTAAGACATTTTTTCCAATCTCAGATTTTTCTTTTTTTATTGCTTCTCTTAAGACATCTATAAATGGCTTTCCAATATTGCAATTTGCATCTAAGGCTAGCTCTTTAACGACACTAGTTATCTCTGTCACATTCACATTTCTCATTGTTTTCACCCATCCATATTATAACATTAAATATCTTAAACGCAAAACAACGATTTACTGTTGTTTTTTTTTACGATTTGTATTAAAATACAAGTGGTGTAAGCGTTTTATTTTTTTTGAAAAAACCCTGTTTAAACGCAATATGACCGGAGGAAAAAATGAAATCAATCGTTATTGGCGTTATCGGAGCTGATGTTCATGCTGTCGGCAATAGAATCATTGAGTATACATTAACACGAGAAGGTTACAATGTTGTCAACGTTGGTGTGTTATCAACTCAAGAAGATTTTATCAATGCAGCTATTGAGACATCGGCTCATTTAATTTTAGTATCATCACTTTATGGTCATGGAGAATTAGATTGCCGTGGTATGAGAGATAAATGCAATGAAGCAGGTCTAGATGATATTTTACTTTATGTAGGTGGCAATATCGTTGTAGGCAAACAAGATTTTTCTGAAGTTGAAAAGAGATTTAAAGAAATGGGATTCAATCGTGTATATCCTCCTGGTGTTACGATTGATGATGTTCTAGAAACAATTAAACAAGATTTAGGAGATTTATAATGCAAAAATACCTACTCGTTGATTTTGGATCAACATTCACTAAATTAACTGCTGTTGATTTGAATAAAGAAGATATTATCGCAACTTCAAAAGCAATAACGACTGTTGATACTGATATCTACTTAGGATATGAGAAAGCTTTAAAAAAACTCAATAATAAAATCGGTCAAGAACTTAAATTTGATAAAATCATCGCTTGCTCATCAGCAGCAGGTGGTCTAAAAATGGTAGCGATTGGTTTAGTTGAGGAATTGACAACTGAAGCAGCAACAAGAGTTTGTCTTGGTGCTGGTGCCAAGGTTGAGCTTGTTTTATCTCACAACATCAACAATGCTGAAGTTCAAAGCATATTAGATAAGAAAATTGATATCGTTTTACTAGCAGGTGGCGCAAATGGAGGAAACTCTGAATGTGTCATTCATAATGCCAAAAAACTCGCTCAGTCTTCTGTTACAGCACCGATCATCTTTGCTGGTAATAAAGATGCAGCTGATGAAATCACCGATATTTTATCATCAGCAAAAAAAGAATTCTTTATTTGTGAAAATGTCATGCCAAGACTTAATGTTTTGAACATTAATAGTGCAAAAGATAAGATCAAAGATATTTTTGTTAAAAACATTATTGAAGCTAAAGGCATTAAAAAAATAGAAAAAACAATCGATCGAGTTGTACTTCCAACACCTAATGCTGTTTTAATGGCTGCAGAATTACTATCAAAAGGTTTTGACAGTGAAGAAGGTTTAGGTGATTTGATGATTGCTGACGTAGGTGGAGCAACCACTGACATATATTCGATGGCTGATGGATTACCTACTCAAATGAATGCTCTTTTAAGTGGACTTGAAGAACCATTTGCTAAAAGAACTGTTGAAGGTGATTTGGGGATGCGCTACTCAGCACTAGGAATCTTAAGCTCTATGAGTCCTTCTGAAATCAGTCATTATCAAAAAATGGGTATTGATATTGTGATGGAAGCAAATAAAAGAGATTCTGAAATAGATTTTATTTCTGAAACTGAGCATGATTACATCGTTGATGATATCCTAGCTGCAAAATGTATTGATACTGCTACTTCTAGACATGTGGGAACCCTAAGAGGTGTTTATACACCAATGGGCATTATGTACTATCAAGTAGGCAAAGATTTGACTAAAGCAAATTATTTCATTGGCACTGGTGGCGTTGTCATCAGTAGTAAAGACCCAATTGCGATGCTCAAAAGAGGAACAAAAATTGAAAGTAAAACAATGGAATTACGACCTGTTGACCCAACATTCTTATTAGATAAGGATTATATTCTTTCTGCTATGGGTCTTTTGAGTATGGATCATCCTGAAATTGCATTAAAAATCATGAAAAAACATATCATCAAAATCTAGGAGATTACTATGCAAGTAACTAATAAAAAATGGCCTCTAGAAAAATTTTTAGAGGTTCGAAAAGAAGTTTTATCATCATGGCCTACAGGAAATGACCCTATGCTCGATTTAGATGTTGCTGTAGAAACCTTGCGTCGTGTACCTCCACACAAGAATTTTGCTCTCAAGCTTATTGAAGCTAAAAAGCAAAATAGAACCTATATTCAACCAAGAGCAGGTGTCGCTCGTTTAAATGAATATATTGAACTCATGCAATATTTAGAAGCCGCAGGGGCTGATTTTTTACCTGCAACCATCGATTCATATACAAGACACAATAGATATTTAGAAGCTGAAGAGGGCATCCGTATGAGCGTTCAAGAAGGACGATCTCTATTAAATGGATTTCCTGCAGTAAACCATGGCGTCTTGGCATGTAAAAGTGTCTTAGATTCCGTAAATGTTCCACTACAAGCAAGACATGGAACACCTGATGGAAGATTATTAGCTGAGATTATTCATGCTGCGGGATGGACTTCTAATGAAGGTGGAGGTATATCCTACAATTTACCTTATGCGAAAAACATTTCCATTGCTGACTCCATTTATTACTGGCAATACTGTGATCGTTTGGTTGGTTATTATGAAGATCATGGGATCAGCATCAATAGAGAACCTTTTGGTCCTTTGACAGGAACACTTGTTCCCCCTTCAATTGCCATTACTATAGGTATCATTGAAGCACTTCTTGCTGCAGAACAAGGTGTGAAGAATATCACAGTAGGTTATGGACAATGTGGCAATGTGATTCAAGATATTGCTGCAGTTAGAGTTTTGCTAGAGCTTACAGAGGAATACTTAAAGAAATATGGCTACGAGCAAATGGTTGTTACTACAGTCTTTCATCAATGGATGGGTGGATTTCCTCAAGATGAAGCAGCTGCAACAGGCTTAATCTCCATGGCTTCAACAGTTGCTGCCTTGGCAGGAGCAACAAAGATGATCACAAAGACACCTTATGAATCAATTGGTGTTCCAACAAAAGAAATCAATGCTTATGGCATCAGAGCTTCAAAAACTGTTGTTTCCTTGCTTCAGGATCAAAAATATCCACAAACAACGAAATTAAAAAATGAAATGAAACAAATTCGTAAAGAAGTTACTTGTCTATTGGATGAAGTATTCAATTTAGGAAATGGTGATTTAGCACAAGGGACCATTAAAGCTTTTGAACTTGGTGTCATTGATGTTCCATTCGCACCTAGCAAACAAAATGCAAATAAGATTCTACCAGCAAGAGATAATGATGGATGCGTTCGAATTTTAGAATTCGGAAGTTTGGGCATGAATCAAGAAATCAGAGAATTTCATAAAGCAAAACTAAAAGAAAGATCAAAAGCTGAAGGTAGACCAATCACATTTCAGATGACAGTTGATGATATCTATGCCGTTAGTCATAGTCAACTCATTGGAAGACCAGCTCAAAGAGAAAATAAAAGATGAAAATTGTTGATGTTATTCTAACTAAATCATATACAGGTTTTTATTTTGACGATCAAAAAGCCATTAAACGTGGTGCAGATCGTGATGGTTTCTTATACATAGGTGAAGCGATGACACCAGGTTTTAGTAATATACGTGTACCTGGCGAAGCCATTTCTATTCAACTACTGTTGGAAAATGGTGACATAGGTATTGGCGACTGTGCAGCAGTTCAATATTCAGGAGCTGGTGGTAGAGATCCACTCTTTTTAGCAAATGACTATATTCCATGGCTTGAAGAACACATTAAACCTTTACTTATTGGTGAAGATGTCTCAACTTTCAAATCGTTATCCGAAAAGTACGATAAACTCAAGATTGATGGAAAAAGAATGCATACAGCCATCAGATACGGTATTTCTCAAGCATTGCTCAGTGCAACTGCCATTGGAACTAAAAGAACACTTGCTGAAGTCATTAGAGATGAATATAATCCTGAGTTTACTTATTTGACTCATGTGCCTATTTTTGCTCAAACCGGTGATGATCGTTATACGAATGTTGACAAGATGATTCTAAAGGAAGTCGATTCGCTACCTCATGCTTTAATCAACAATGTCAAAGAAAAATTGGGTTATCAAGGTGAATTGCTACTAGAATATGTCAAATGGCTTAAAAATCGGATATTGACCCACAGACAAAATGAAAACTACATGCCAATCCTTCATATCGATGTATATGGGACTGTTGGTATAGCATTTGACCATGATATCGATAAGATTATATCCTATATTTTTGAGCTTGAAAAAGAAGCCTCTCCTTTTAAATTAAGACTAGAAGGTCCAATTGATACTGGTGACAGAGAAGGAACTATGATTGCTCTAAAAGATATCAGAAAACGTCTAGATGACATGAATTGCAGTGTTGAAATCGTTGCTGATGAATGGTGCAATACGCTTGAAGATATTAGATATTTCGCAGATAACAAGGCTGGACATATTCTGCAAATAAAAACTCCTGATTTAGGTGGTTTAAATAACATTGCTGATGCAATAATTTATTGCAAAAATCATCAGATAGGTGCTTATTGCGGTGGTACATGCAATGAGACCAATATTTCAGCAATTGCTACAACAAATGTTGCTATTGCTTGCCAAGCTGATTTATGTTTGGCTAAACCAGGAATGGATGTTGATGGTGGCTTTATGATAGTAAAAAATGAAATGGAACGTGTCATAGCAAGATCCAATCAAAGAAAATAGGTGAGTATCATGAGAACATTCTCAGCAGGTACATTTGAATCCAATGATTGTTTGATCACTGTTAAAGAAGCTTCAAAGCTTAGCATTGAAATCAAGAGCATTGTTTACGATCAATTCAAAGACCAAATAGAAAAAGTCATAAAAGATACATTAGACGAATTAAACATCACAACCATATTCGTCTCATGCAATGATAAAGGTGCACTTGACTATACGATTAAGTCACGTTTGCTGACAGCAATCAAAAGGATGGGTGAATATTATGCGTAGAAGTTTATTATTTATTCCTGCAAATTCACCAGCAATGCTACAAAATGCTGATGTTTTTAATGCTGATGGTGTGATATTTGACTTAGAAGATGCCGTTTTAGTCTCTGAAAAGGATGCTGCATTGTCACTCGTTAGTGAATATTTGAAAAAATTTAAATTTGATAATCTTGAAATAATCATTCGAATCAATGGACTAGACACTCCATTTTCAAAAGATGATCTAGATTGTATAGTTAATGATCATATCAATACCATTATGCTTCCTAAGGCGACTTATGAAAATACACTTGAATTATCGAAAATTATTCAAAAAATAGAAAAACAAAAAAAGCTCAAAAAGAAAATAAGTATTATTCCTATCATCGAGCTTGCAAAATCAGTCATTGAAGTCAATCAAATAGCTTCTGTTGCTCGCGTGAGTGGTCTTCTTCTTGGCGGTGAAGACTTAGCTACAGATCTTGAAGTTGACCGTACAGAAGAAGGTCTAGAAATTCTATTATCTAGAAGTATGGTTGTCCTTGCTGCAAAAGCAAATCAAATCGATGCTATTGACACACCTTATATAAAGACTCAAAATGAAGAAGGATTACTTAAAGATGCTAAAAAAGCAAAAGGTTTGGGTATGAATGCAAAATCATGCATTCATCCAAATCAAATTGATGTGATTAATCAAGTTTTTTCTCCAAGTGAACAAGAAATCGAAGATGCTAAGAAAATCATTCAAGTCATATCTGATGAAAAAAATAAACAAAAGGGAGCATTTTCTATAGACGGTAAAATGATTGACAAACCCATAATTGAAAGAGCACAAAAAATACTAAAGAAGGCTAAAGACTGGAATTTATAGATAGGTGAGTCATGAGAAATGCTTTAAATCGTTTCGTTCCTGATGAAATGTTACCTTATCAAGGACTAAAACATTTTAAACAACTAAAAACAAGAAAGTGCATACCTGAAGTGCTAACGAAAAATACTGATAAATCAGTTTCAAGCATTTCAGCTCTTTTTGATTTGATTCCGATCAAAGATGGTATGACATTATCATTTCATCATCATTTAAGAAATGGTGATGCTGTATTAAATATGGTTGCTCATGAAATCAAAAAAAGAAATTTAAAAAATATGACACTTGCTCCAAGTTCTATTTTTCCTATTCATGAACCCTTAGTTGAACTTATCAAGTCTAAAAATGTTACACAAATCATAACCAATTATATGAATGGACCAGTAGCTGATGCTATCAGTCAAGGTTATTTAGAGAAGGTTGTCATCATGGATACGCATGGCGGCAGACCACAAGCAATAGAATCTGGAGCATTGCAAATTGATGTGGCTTTCATTGCTGTACCCAATTGTGACTCTTCTGGCAATGGAAATGGGATCTATGGCAAAAATGCCTGTGGTTCTTTGGGTTATTCAATTGCCGATATGAAATATGCTAAACACAAAGTTGTTGTAACAGATGAAATTCATCAAGAAATAAACCCAATCGAAATAGAAGCAAAATACATTGACTATATTATCAAAGTGGATACTATAGGTGATATTTCTGGGATTGTATCTGGAACGACTAAACCGACTAAAGATCCTGTTCAGCTTAAAATCGCTAAAGATACAGTTCGTCTGATTGAAGAACTTGGCTATCTTAAAGATGATATGAGCTTTCAAACAGGCGCTGGTGGTACAAGTTTAGCGGTTGCTGATGAATTGAAAAAGAAAATGATCAAATATAACATCAAAGGTTCATTTGCATCTGGAGGGATCACAAGTTATTTAGTACAAATGCATGAAATTGGCTTATTCAAAGACTTATATGATGTTCAATGTTTTGATCATGAAGCCATTTCTTCTCTTTCAAGAAATATCAATCATCATTTAATGAGTGCTTCAAAATACGCTAATCCTTATGAATTAAATCCCATAGTCAACGATCTCGATGTCGTGATTTTAGGTGCTACTGAGATTGATTTGGATTTCAATGTGAACGTAACAACTGATTCTAATGGAAAGATCATTGGTGGTTCAGGTGGACATTCTGATACTGCTTATGGTGCCAAATTGTGTATTATTACGACAAATTTAGTCAAATCGAGAACTATAATGATTAAAAACCAAGTGACAACGATCACAACTCCTGGTGAATCAGTGGATTGTCTCGTCACTGAACGTGGTATTGCTATTAATCCCTTAAGAAAAGATCTAATTGAAAAATTAAAAGATTCAAAACTTAATATATTACCCATCGAAAAACTATTAGAAAAAGCTTATCAAATGACTGGTGTTCCAAAAGATAAAGAAAAATCAAATCAAATCATCGGTGTTGTAAGATATCGCGATGGTTCAATCATTGATAGCATTTATCGAATCGAAGATGATAAATCATGAGTTATAATGTGAAAGCTTGTACGACAAGTAAATCTTTAGAAAAAATCAAAATATTACTTGAAAATCAAGGGTTGATTTTTGAGGATAAAGTCACTCATACCATTGGCGTATATGATCAGGATCAATTGGTAGCAACAGGATCTCTTTATGAAAATGTCATCAAGATGATTGCTATCGATCAAAACTATCAAGGTGAGAATCTCACCGCAACGGTGATGACTGCTCTAGTCCAAAAACTTCATGAGCAAAGAATAGAAAAATACTTTTTATTTACGACGCCAAAAAATGAATCTATTTTTAAACCCTTTTCATTATCTTTAATTCTTAAGAATGATGATATTGTTTTGTTTGAAAACGATGTTGAAACAATCACAGAAAAATTAGCATCAATTAATCAGAAGCTTAACTTGAACAAAGGACAGACAGCAGCAATTGTTATGAATTGCAATCCTGTGACATATGGACATCTATATTTAATTAGAATGTGTTCTATGGAAAATGAAAATGTGATCATTTTTTTAGTTGAAGAAAACAAATCAATTTTTCCATTTGATGTCCGTTATAATCTATTAAAAATGGCAACAAAAGATTTTGAGAATGTTCATATTGTTCCATCAACACAATATATCATATCAAGAGCAACATTTCCTACATATTTCCTTAAGGAATTAAATGCTGCTTCAAGAGCCTTTATGAGACTTGATATTGCAATTTTTATGAAGTACTTCATGCCTATTTTTAAAATTGATAAACGATATGTTGGGGAAGAACCACTTGATGCTACAACTAATGCTTATAATGAAACAATGAAGGAAATGCTTCAAGACCGCTTGGTTATTGTCAAGAGGTTAGAGCATGATGGTTCAGCTGTTAGTGCTTCTCGGGTAAGAAAAATGGCTTTGCATCATGATCTTCATGGTATTAAGGAAATTGTTCCTACCTCAACCTATAAATTTCTTAAATCCAAAAAAGGTTTGGCTTTGTTTGATGACAAATAATATTTTAGAAGCCAGAGAACAACGCACACATCAAATAAACCAAATATATAAGTCAGGCTCGCTTATTATTTGTGTAAAAGCGAATATACCTGGCGTTGATAAAAACTTAAATGAAGCGCATTTCTTAGTGCGCTTGTTTACTTTGAGAATCCAAAAAGAATACAAATGTGAGTTTATCAAGCATTTTGAAAGTGCTGATGGCCCCTATTCAATCATTCAAATCAAATCTTCTGATTCATTAAAAATGAAGCAAGAGTTTATCCTTATCGAAGATACACATCCCTTAGGGCGATTTATAGATTTAGATCTATATGATCATAATAATCACTCTTTATCAAGACTAGGCTTAAAGATGCCTTATCGAAAATGTTATATTTGTGGTAAAGATGCTCATGTTTGCTCAAGAGCACAAACCCATAGCATCACTTCCTTATTAGAATTTATTAAAACCAAAATAAAAGTCTATTTGACATATCAAATGGAACGTCATATCTATGATGCACTCATTAAAGAACTTGAGTTAGAAGATAAATTTGGTCTAGTCACCAAATCATCTCGAGGATCACATCTCGATATGGATTACAAATTGATGAGAGATGCCATATATGCTATTCTTCCTTATCTGGTTGATCTATTCATTATTGGATATGAAGCAAGTGAACTAACTAATTTACTAGAGAAATCTAGACCTGTTGGTATCATTGCTGAAGCTGAAATGCTCAAAGCAACTCATGGAGTAAATGCCTACAAAGGATTAATTTTTATTCTAGGATTAGCTATTCTTGGCGTAGGTTACGCACTTAAACATAATCAACAATTTGCTACCATTTTTGAAAATATCAAACAAATGTCTCAATCAGTATTAGAGGAATTTAAGCAAGCACCAAAAACTACAGGACTTAAAGCATATCAAAACTATCAAATCACTGGCATCCGTGGTGAAGCATATCAAGGACTACCTTCAGTCATCTCGGCTTTAGATACATATCATGATGAGCAGGAACAAACCTTAAGAAAGGTACTCAAGCATTTGATACTCGTCTCTGAAGACACTGTCTTACTCAAAAGAGCAAACTCAATTGAAAACTATCATCAGATCAAAGAAAAACTTCGACATGTTGACCTAGGTGATCCAATTCAACTCAAAGCATTTAATGCATATGCTATTAAAGAGAATTTGAGCTTTGGTGGATCAGCGGATTTACTGATTGTTACCATCTTCTTAAAATCGATTCAAAATGAATATTTTCAATAAAAAAGACATGTCGCCATGTCTTTTATTATTTTATAATGCCTCTGAAACTGTTTTTCCTTGCATATGTAAGATTAAGTAATCTGGTCCACCAGCTTTTGAGTCTGTACCACTCATATTAAATCCACCAAAAGGTTGATAACCTACGATAGCTCCTGTGCATTTGCGATTCAGATAAAGATTACCTACGTGGAATTCTCTTCTAGCCTTTTCTAAATGTTCTCTATTTCTTGAAATTACAGATCCAGTAAGTCCATACTCAGTATTGTTAGCAACATCAATGGCTTCATCAAAGGATTTTACCTTACAAACAGCTAAGATAGGTCCAAATATTTCTTCCTGCATCAAAGTTGATTTAGGATCTAAATCGACATAGATTGTAGGATTAATGAAATATCCAACAGATGATGTTGCACTACCACCAGTAACCAATCTGCCTTCTTTTTTTCCAATTTCAAAATATGAAGTAATTTTTTCAAATGCTTTTTGATCATTCACGGGTCCCATGAATGTGCTGTTTTTTTCAGGGTTGCCAACCTCAAGTGCTTCAGTCAATTTAACCATTTTTTCAATCACAACATCATAGACATCTTCGTGAATGATCGCTCTTGAGCATGCACTGCATTTCTGACCAGAAAAACCAAATGCTGATTTTACAATTGATTCAGCTGCCAAATCAAGATCTGCATCAGAATCAACGACGATGGCATCTTTACCACCCATTTCAGCAATCACTCTCTTTAACCAAATTTGACCTTTATGGACCTTTGCTGCTTTCTCATAAATACCCATGCCAACTTGTTTGGAACCGGTAAAGGAGACAAATCTAATTTTTGGATGCTCAACAATATAATCTCCGATTTCTGCACCACTTCCAGGTAAAAAGTTGACCACACCTGCAGGACATCCAGCTTCTTCCAAAATTTCTATGAATTTATAAGCAATGACTTGTGTTGTGCTTGCTGGTTTGAGTAAAACCGTATTACCAGAAACAACTGCAGCAGTTGTCATGCCTACCAAAATTGCCAAAGGAAAATTCCATGGTGAGATGATTGCTCCAACGCCAAGTGGAATATACTTGTATTCATTTCTTTCAATATTTCTTCTACTTAATACAACATCATCTATGCGATTAAGTGCAAGCATTTGTCTTCCATAATATTCAAGGAAGTCAATCGCTTCAGCTACATCAGCATCCGCTTCTGGCCAAGGTTTACCTGCTTCTTTGGTCATCAAAGCAGAAAATTCAAACTTTCTTCTTCTTAAGATAGCTGCAGATTTGAAAAGCACATCAGCTCTTACTTCAGGAGAAACATACTTCCATGATTCAAATGCTCGAAGAGCAGCATCGATTGCTAAGTCTGTTTCAACTCTGGTTGCTTGGGAAATCGTCCCAACAACTTCCTTAAAATTTGATGGATTAAGAGATGCCATCTGTTTTTGTGTTTTCACTCTTTTACCATCAATAATGAGATCATAATGAGACCCCATATAAAGATTGACAATCGTCAATCCTTCCTGATACTTCTTGATGTTTTCATTTTCTGTAAAATTAGTTAGCGGTTCTGTTTGATAATCATAAATCGCCATAACTTCTCACCCTTTCTAAACAACTGATTTTTCTATAGATTTGATATCTTCATTATTGAATCTGTTCATGCTCAGAGATGTCATATCAACTGTCGTTTCTTCCTTTAATATGATCTCACTTAATAATAATCCTGTCATTGGAGCAAACATGAACCCATGACCAGAAAATCCACATGCCATGTAAAATCCTTCTAATTGATCTGTATCACTAATGATAGGTTGCCTATCTAATGACATGTTATATGATCCTCCCCATTGTCTGATAACTCTTAAGTTACCAATCAAGGGCATGATGTCGACAACAGTTTTTGCCATGTCATCGAGAAATTGCCATGAGGATTCTACATCGTGATTTTTCAAAGCATTAGGGTTTCCTCTACCCATTAAAAATGCACCATGTGGAACCTGTTGACAATAGATATTTTTAGAAAATGACATGACCATCGGTCCCTGTATCTTTTCTATCGGTTCAGTAGCAAGTATTTCGTGATTCTCAGAATAAACTGGAATATCAATTCCTACCATATCGCCAATTTCTTTCGCATAGCCACCAGCAGCATTGACAACCTTTGAAACTTGATAAGTTTGTTTATTTGTTATGACTTCTACTATCTTCTTGTTTTCTGTCTTAATGTTTAAAACTTCTTCGTAAAATGAGAAATGGACACCAAGCTTCTTCGCAGCTAAATAGTAGGCTTCTGTCATCTTAAAAGGATTGAGATGACCATCTGTCTGACAAAAGGTTGCACTCATAAAAGCATCTGGATTTAAGTGGGGTACAATTTTTAATGCCTGCTCTTTTGTTAATTGTTTTGAAGGAATACCTAATTTATTTTGTAAAAGGACATTTTTTGCAAATTGTTCATGTTCTTCTTTTGTTGTAGCAAGAATCAAATATCCTTCTTGCTTAAACTCAAGATCTCCATCATATTCAAGGATTTCTTTGGCGTGTTCAAAAAAATCTATACTCATCTTTGCTAATATACAATTGCTTTCTGTAGCCCATTGCTGTCTCACACCAGCACCACAACGACCTGTTGCTCCATTTGTAAAGTATCCTCTGTCAATGACATGAATATCCTTGACACCTTTTTTTGCTAAATTATAAGCGATACTCACACCACTGATTCCAGCACCAATAATGAGAATGTTACTTTTCATTTTTTTGGTCCTCCGCAATCATCTTGAGCAAAACACCCATTGTCATAGGTCTTACTTTATGAATAGGGACATCTTCAATCTTAAGATTAAAATACTGACTGATCTCTTTTTGAATCAAGTGCCCACAAGTGTTAGCTTGGCATGGACCCATACCAACTCTAAGAAGTCTCTTCAAGTCTTCAAATGATTGATATCCTTGATCAAGTAAATCATGAATTTGCTGTAAGGTGACGTCTTCACAGCGACAAATGATAATATCTTTTTTATTCATTTTTTCCTCTAATTGTTACAAAATCATGCAAATGAATGACAGGTACTGAAACAGTTACTAAAGCAGTATGATCTTGTTTTTTATTGATTAAGATATGATCTATTGTTGCATCGCATATGACACCACCACTGCGATTAACACCATGCCAAATTTCACCTTTTACAGGATATGGTAAGAATTCATAAGGTATCTTAAATTGTGCTAAATTATTTTTAATCTGAACCACAATAATAGCCAAACCAGGACAGCTCGTTACACAAATACCGCAGCCTGTGCATGCTTCAACATCTAACTTAGGTTGTGTGTTAATGTTTGATCCTATCTGGATGGCATCAAATGGACAACTTGTTTCACAAGGATTACATGGAATATCTTCATAACATTCTAAAATTGCTTTAGGACGAACAAGTGCTTTTTTATCTGGAAATCTAGATAGCACTTGGTCGAGTGTGGGAATGCCTGTTTGATTAAGCATGGTTGCTACCTTCCTTCAATTTAGTTAATCCTACTTTAGTTTTAATGCCAAAGGGTCCATCTCTTAATTGAGACAATTGACTTTCATAATGTTGAACTAGAGTTTCATGGTCAGGATGAGAGTGATTTAAGTACTCACTAACGTAAAGGCCAGTTAAATAGCCCTCCATCATTGCTGAACTTGCTTCCTCAATGCCAACAGCATCACCACAAACAAAAATCGATTGGACTGATGTTTGATGATGGTTATTGATGATAGGTACAAACCCACCTAATTCCGGTACGAACTTCATTTCTGTACCAACCATGGATAAGAGCTGATGCATCGGGGTTAGTCCAACCGAGATACATAAAGCATCTAAAGTCATGATTTTACTTGTATCAGGAATTTCTTGCCAATTTTTATCTAATGAAACAAGCTCTATAGCTTCAATTTCTTCTTTACCTAAGGCTTTTTTAACTGTTGTAGAAGTCAAAATAGGTACTCCCAATCGTGTCATCTTGGATGCATGAACCTTATATCCACCAATTGAAGGTGAAGCTTCAACGATTGCTTTAACCTTAACCCCAGCTTGCATTAATTGATAAGAGACAATAAGTCCAATGTTGCCACTACCAACCATGACCACTTCTTTACCTGGTAACACTCCATAAACATTCATTAATGTTTGTGTAGCACCTGCACCATATATACCTGGCAAATCATTATTTTCGAATGCTAAAAATTTCTCGCTAGCTCCGGTTGCAACAATAATTGAACCTGCCTGATAGCGTAAGTACTTTTCTTTGTTTAAAACTGTGACGACTTGATCTTGATACAAACCAACCACAGTGGTATCAGTTAATATTTCTAAATTAGAAAAGGCAAGAATGTCTTGATATAACTTGTGGGCGATATCATAACCTCTCATTTTAGCGTATTGCTCTTTTGATCCAAAAAACTTATGAGTTTGTTTGACCAGTTGTCCACCGACTTCAGGACTTCTTTCAATTATCAATACACTAATTCCAGCTTCAAGTGCTGTTTTTGCAGCACAAAGCCCTGAGGGTCCACCACCAATAATAATGAGGTCTTTATAAATCATTTCAAAACCCCCTTATTTTTTTGGCGTTCAACAATCATATTGGGTTCAAGTGGTGTGATACATGTTCTAATATTTGCGATACCATTGACTACCATATTGCATGATGCACAATTGCCAATAGCACAATAGAACCCACGAGGTCTCTTTTTCTTGATACTATAACTTAAGGTCTTTATGCCAAGTGCATGAAGAGCTGAAGCAATCGTCTCGCCTTCAAAACCATAAACTTCATTGCCTTCAAACATAAAAAAAATCTTCTGTTTTTTAGGAAAGTCTAAAATTGGATGTCTTTCAATTCGCATCGCCTTATCCTTTGTCTTTTAATGTATGTTACCCTTATTTTATCATATTCAAATATGATATAAAAGACTAAGTAGAAAAACGCTTTCATTTAGGAGAGTCTTTTATATATTTTCTAGCAAAATCGAATGATTCTTATGATACCAAATAAAAAAACACGAAATCTCGTGTTTTCTATATGTTTCCACAATGGATTTTTATAATAAACCTTCTATATATTTTTCAATATTTTTAGGCTCAAAACCAGGAGCAAATCGATGTAGAACCTTACCATTTCTGTCAATCAAGAATTTTGTAAAATTCCATTTGATTCGATCAGTAGTTGCTAGTTTTGATAAAATGCTTGGTTTTCTTGTTCCTGTAATATCATGGCTTATTTCATTTCTTAAATAAACATATAAAGGGTGTGCCGTTTTTCCATTGACATCAATCTTTGCAAATGTTTCAAATTTTGTTCCAAAATTTAATGTACAAAATGATTTTAATTCACTATCAGTTCCAGGTGCTTGTTTTAAGAATTGATTGCATGGAAAGTCTAAAATTTCTAATCCTTTGTCATGATATTTTTCGTATAAACTTTCTAATCCTTCATATTGTGGAGTAAACCCACATTTCGTTGCTGTATTAACAATAAGTACAACTTTGTCTTTATAATTAGCAAGAGAAATATCTTGTTGATTTGTATCCTTTACTGTAAAATCATAAATCTTCATATCATCATGTAAGATTTAAACTGTATTAAGTTAGTACTTAAGACTTATTTAAATCTTTACTCCTTTCTGTCTAATTTAATATACTAATAATGTACTGTGGATCTGTTTCATCTCATTACAGCT